>Ga0214542_1000360_pt1 | contig 78893 bp, 33 predicted proteins | sample CNSS1metaG_FD_160096 | JGI IMG/M metagenome (GOLD analysis project Ga0214542, IMG submission 160096) | Root nodule microbial communities from cowpea collected in UCLA plant growth center, Los Angeles, California, USA - CNSS1 | ecosystem: Host-associated > Plants > Roots > Nodule | place: USA...
ATATATATATTTATTATTATATAAATATATTTAAATTTATTTTTATAATAATATATAAATATAATTATATTATATATATATATATATATATATATATATATATATATATTAAACTTAAAATACTTTTTGAGTGAGTTAATTTTAACTTATTTTAATCAAATAATTTTCTTATAAGAAATTAGGTTCGATTAAAAAAAATTCTGACCTAATCTAAGTTTAAAATTGGTTAAATTCTAAATATACGGATAACTTAATCTATGTCCATCTTAATTCTTAGTAACATCGCACACATTAATAATGGAGTTATATATTTGACATTGATAGTTGTATTACATTTTTATTATGTACGAGACTTCTTGAGGATTAGAGTGTAATGATCCTCAAAATTTTGAATTATGTGTATGTATAATCAAATTTTATGAAAATTAAATTAAGTAATTTTTTATAAAGTATATCATTTAACATTAATTAACAGTAAATATAAAAATAAATATAATAGAAAAATCTTAAAGCTCACTGGTTTTAGTAATTTTGTAACTTTTTTTTTACAACTCCACACTTTGTACAATAACGCCCTTTTTTTCCTTTTGAAGCTTGCAGTGACATTCAATTTTTGCATTTCATATTTCAACATCTCAAGATTTTCATGATTTTCCTATTATTTATATTTATATCGTACGTATTGAAAGTCTAACATCAACGAAAAATATATGAGTGGAGTACAAATTTCACCTTATAAATTAGTTTTGTAGAAATTAAATATAATTCAATTTGATTTAATTTAATTCAATATAAAATTTGAATTAAATCAAACTATAGAGATAAGACAATTTTATAATATATAAATGAAGTGCAAATCTTACCTTATACACCAATTTTGTTGAATTTAAATATAGTTCAATTGCATAATTGTGATTCAATTTTTATTGGTATTTGCATTTTGTTTTGTTGTTATAAAATTGTTAAGCATTTTTATAAAAAATATAAAATTGTCAAATGAATAATCGTGTTGTAGTTATTTATTTAATTATTGTTAAATTTATAATTTCGACTTTTATCTAATCTTTATAAATAAATGACATAATTTATGGTTAAAATCTACAAGGTCGTGCTTTGAAAACCATAAGCACAATATACTCAAATACTGAAACAATTTTAACCAACACATTTATAATATATATTATCTATATATATATATATATATATATATATATCGGTTTTTTAATAACTCTAAAGTATAATAAATAATTTAATTCAGTTTTGTTTTAGTTATTTGTTTTTAATATGAAATCCAAATTAGATTCACTAGTTAAAAAATGTAGATAAAAAATTTAAGTCTTAAATACCTTTTTGGTCATCATTTTCGTAGTGTTTGTTGCGGATGGTCCTCATTTTGACAGAATGTTTTAAATGGTCCTCATCTTGACCGAATGTTTAAAATGATCCTCATTTTCGCAATTCATGTTTTATTTGGTCCTTTTCTGTAACGCTGTTTAAATCATTAACGAAGCATTGTACATGTGGCACGGTTTGTATTAGGGTGTGTTACGTGTACTGTACATATGACTAATTAACGTTAATTTTTCAATTTAAGAGAAATTTTGCAATTATGGAACAACTAATACTTGTCATTTCATCATTGGAATGCAGTTGCAGCTAATATTTTGCATGAGGCATCTGTATGCAAATTTTAGAAAAAGATTATCTGACCAAAAATTGAAGATACTCACGTGAAAGGCTTAAAGATACTCATGTGGAAGGCTGTTAGGAGCACACACCCAGCAGTTTGGGAAATAATGATGTTAATAATTAAATATGAAGAAATTTTCCTAATTGCAAAATTTTTCCTAAATTGAAAAACTAACGTTAATTAGCAATATGTACAGTACACGTAACACACCCTAATACAAACCGTGCCACCTATACACAATGCTCCGTTAATGATTTAAACGACGTTACAGAAAATGACCAAATAAAACATGAATTGCGAAAATGAGGACCATTTTAAACATTCGGTAAAAATGAATATCATTTTAAATATTCTGTCAAAATGAGGACCATCCACAACAAACACTACAAAAATGAGGACCAAAAAAGTATTTAAGCCAAAATTTAAAGAGAAAAAAAATTGATTTGATTTTGATTACAGATATTTTATAAACTATACGCTTTAAGATCAGAATATTTTTTATATTGTCAACAAACTTATTTACATGAATGGTTTTAGAAGGCACTAGATATATGGATGCTTAATTGTAGTAAGTTGTTCCTATTAAAACGAATTGCAATGCTAACATATGCTCATTTCACAAGGTTTCACCATATTTGTATTCCTTTGGGACTCAACCTTAGGTTCTGGCTCTACTTTCGTTTCTAAGTATTGAAATTCTTTCATTTCCTTGTACCATTCTTATTATGTATTTGTTTTACGGTGTTGGGATTTTCTTTCATCATTCATATGGATGAAACTAACAAAGGGAAAATTCTTTCTTCTACAGATTCATTATTTATTTTTATCTCAAGATATGCATAATAGTTACACAAATACTATACTTCTAAAAATAGGTTAGAATCCAGTTTTTAAGAAACCGAATTTTGACCTGCATCCTGTGTTAATTATTTTTTTTTTATAAATCCGTAGAAATTCAGTTTCTAGAAATATTTGAGCATGAGAATTACAACCTACTTTTGTTTTTTTCTTTTATTGATAATGAAAATGGAATAAATAATGAAACAGTTCTTAAGTACTTTAATTCTTTTCATTTATGGTATTGTTGTAACTTCCTCTGCGTTCCTACTTGCTGGTTTAGTTTATATTCAATCAATGGCGAGTACAAGAAATCCATGGTGTGATGAACAAGTTTAATAATTAATTTGTACTGGAGTGTTGGTTGGGGTTGGTTCAAACTTATCTCATATTTTGTCTTCTAAATATTAAAGCTGCTATAGAATTATATCATCAGACAAAAGGAATAGATTCAAATTTATTTTATGAAAATAAGTTTCATTAGATATAGCTGGTAATAAATTCTCTATAAATTCATGAATCTACTCGTTGATATACTTATAAGTTATAACCTCCCAAGAAAAGACCTTAGGGTGTGAATAAAATCCATTTTGTCTTAATTAACCTTTTATTACAAAATGACTCCACTTTGGTAATCAAGTTTTTTTTAATCCAAAGATTATATATTTAAAGATATTAGAACTATGCTGCACGAATACGATATATGTATCGGATACGACACGTATCCGACACGTCGATACGTTTGTTTTAAAAATAATAGGATACGATACGTGATAGATACACGATATATGAATATTGAAAAATGTACAATAATTCTTAAAAACATAATAAATATATGATTGTTATTGTGTGAATCCAAATTAAAACTATATACTAAAGTTGTCAACATAACAAAATAAAAATTATTGTCATTGTAAAAATACCACTATAAGAAAACTTTCAAACAATGACCAATTCTAGTAACAAAAGATATGTTAGAAACAAATTTTCTGAGTAGAGATCAATTATTTTAGTAGTCAAAATATTGGTAGCTGATGTTAGTGACTAATTTAAAAACCAATTCATAATAAATATTATTTTAATTGTCAATTTAGAGACCAATTATAATTTTTTTTAACCATTTTAGTTGCAAATAATTTTTAGTTTTTAAAGTGGTACTTAAATTGGTCATTATATAATGACTAATTATTTTTTGTCACTAAAATTTGTCATTATTCAAAGATTTTCTTGTATCGTACTATAACTTTATAATTTAGATAGTTCACTACTCACTTATAAATATCGATAAAGTATTATAAAGTATCGAACACGGACACGTGTCAAACACAAATATGTGGTCCAAATTAAAATATCGGTGCATCACAAAATTAGAGACGTAGGGAAATGTGTTCATAATTAAACTTAGAAAAATAACTTTTACGATCTTATATATTTATAGGGAATGCAATAGATGTGTTAATATACTAATTAACGTTGGAATTAACCCTTAAATCACGTTTATATGGTTTCCCTCCCTGCATCCTGCTTATAAGGGAAGTGTTTTTAGAAATAAATTTGGCTTGCCGATAGTATAAACTTACCTAAGTAGTCTGATTTTTTTTTTCTTACAAAAGTTAAATTTATATTAAATCAATTTATTTCTTAAAAAAAAATTAAACTTGCATCAATTCCGAGATGAAAGAAGTAATTTTTAATGAACTAAATCCAACCTAATAAATTTATAAAAAATTGGATTGGTTTTATTCATGAAATTGAAACGCTATAAATGTTTGTTAAGTACACTTTAATATGATACAAATAATTATTTAAAAAAACTAAAAACCGTAAAATCCTTTTTAAATTTTTTATTTAAATAAATATTTGGACTAACATCGATTTAATCATTTAATAATATTTGTTAAAATAAATATTAAAAATAAATAAGTAATATTTAGCTACGAACTTAACTTAACTTGTTTTTAATATTTATATTTATTTAAGTTAGTATTAATTATAAAACAATTAAAATAAATATAACAAATAAATAAAATTAATATAAATCGAGTTAATCGATACTAACCTTATTTAATTTTAATATTTTATTTATTTATCGTCCATTTACCATAAAACATTAATCTTATTTGTTTTTAATATTTATATTTATTTAAGTTAGCGTTGGTCATATCATTGTTAAGTTATATATTTTCAATGTGTGTGGATTTTTTATATTGAATATGAACCTTAAATTATATCGAATCTAATGACTAAGATTTAAAGATGACAAATATCCTTATTTATAATTTTCTTCTCTCACTTACTACATAAATCTCATCTCTTCATTCACATTCATAAATCATTTGACATTCATATTTCATTCACACTCATATCTTCTCTCCACATTGATTTCTTTCATCTACACTAATGTTCTTCTTCCACAAACATTTATCTATATTTTTTTCCTCATCTCCCTCATTCATATTCTTTTCCTCTTCTCCTTCATCCACATTTTTCTCTTTGCCTTCGTTCTTGATAGTTATTTCTTTCATCCACATTCATCTCCCTTATACACATTCATCTATTCATCCATTATAATTTTTTAAAATTCATATTTTTTAATATGGAGGTATATTATTGTACAATAAGATTTTTTTTTTCATTGTCGTTAAACAAATCAATGCCAGATTTAATAAATTAAATATATATATATATATATATTAGCATCGGCTTGACTAATGCTAAATGTTTTACCCTATGTTAAATGTGTAATTTGTCGTAGTAGGTAAACTCAACCTAATTATGTTTTATAGTACTTAATTTAATCTCAATCTTGAAGAAAATTTATAATATATTATTATTGTGGCTAATTACTTACTTCTTTCCACGGGGATCCAAAATATACACCACAATCATATATTAATCTTTAGTTAACTTATAATCTAATTAATGATAAAAAGAATCCAAAAAGGTACATGAGTTTGTTATGGAAATAATGTGAATGATGATATAAGCACAATAATATGTGATATTCTAAATATAAATTATAATATTACTTTAACTATTAAAAAAAAATCATTCTAACAAATTTAAATAATATTATATATGTGACCTAAAGATTCTAACAAATCTAACCAATTAATGAATACTATTACCCACGATCTCCTATAACTTTTTTAATATAACAATAGATTAGAGGGTCCACTTTTCTCATTGAACATGGAGTATTTTTTTCCATATAAAAAAATTATTTAGATTTGTTTTATCTAATTATGAATTTTTTTCTATAGTGGATTGAAACATGAACTAATGTTTCTCACAGTACTGCGATGATCAACTCCAAAAAGTCTAATCTGGGTGAACCACAAAATAATACTCCCTCACTTATTAAATATAAAATATTAATGCTCATTAACTATTTATATTAAACTTATCTGTAATTGTAATATTGTGTTGAAATGTCGAAGCTTTTAATAATTGATCTCAGGTTGAATAGCACTTACTGCTAATGCATGTCTTACCCTTCAATTAATGTTGCCCTAACTAACCTTGAAAACAACAGTTAAACAGCACTGATTCTTCTATCCCTGTCATCAACACTGATTTTATTATTCTAGACATTCATTGTATTGAAATCAGCTCAGAAAAAAAAATATATATACGTGCTGAAAAGTTAACCATGAAAACTAACTGCTGCAGCTTGTTTTGTTCCAAGTTGCAATGGAGGATTCTAGAAAGTTAAACACTTGGAGGCTTTCTGACCCCTCACAGTAGCCTCATATGAGGAGCACCTGTTGCACATTCTAAGCAAGTGGGCCTAGTATGGGTGCCAAGTCTCTCAATTCTCATTTATGGAATTTATTATCAATATCTTTTCAAAGTATACACAGTTTGAGGTGGCTTTGCTTCTTTCCATCACTCATCATCACCCATACTTCTTTTCACTCCTCATCCATGCATCATGCCACTACAGAATGCAAGATCATGATGATCAAGTCAATCTATTCTCTATCCATGCATATACAATACACAGATCTTGACCCTTTCAAGTTTCTGATGGCTTTATTCATCATTAATATATGAGGACTACTTCAGTGTTCTTAATTTCAACCTTAATACATCTGTTTGTACTATAATTAGTTTCTATCAGTATTGTAAAAGTTACCTTATAGCTAACAGATTGATCAATATATATATATATATATTATAATATAATATATACAGCAGTAATAAATGAAGTTTCAGGCTTTTGAGTGAATTTTCCCTGTGGATAAAATCTCAACATGTTTGAATCTGGACTTTTGAAGAAGAGATCCGTATTTGTCTCCTCTCAATAACTCATGTGTCTTTCCTGTTTGAGGTCCCATTTTCAAACCACGATATTAATTGTGAATGATTCTACAAATATTAAGTAATAGTGGTTTTACCATTTCGTATTTTACAATTAATATGGGTTTTCATGAGAAATAAACTATTTGATGTAGAATAACTTGGATAATCTCTTATTGATTTATGCTTTAACTTATATATATTAGGTCGGGTTATACATACTTTTTTTTAATCAGATATATAAGTCTAACTTTAAAAAGAAGGAAAATTTATTTTAATTAAAATTATCTGGATTTGGATTTTGATTATTAAGAACTATTATAATAAGTATAACTTGTAAATAGAAAAAAAAAATATGCCCTTTTAATAAAAAAAAAATCAGTGCATTTTATAAAATAGAAATTTTTTAATAAATTATTATAAAAGTCATATATAAACAAGTCATACTTGACTTCTATATTTTTTAAATGAGTTATTTTCTTCCCCATTCATGTATATGATAATAATGAATTTAATTTTCATATTTTAAAATTGATTAAAGACAGAATTTTATTCATCCAAGTATTTATCCATTATCATATTTAAAGATATGTTAACGTACATCTATCTAATCTTTGTAAAAATGAAATCAACATTTAACAGATTAAGTGATAATTTAAAGAACGTAATAGAACTTAAAAGTATATGATAAATAACAAGCTAGATTTTGCTTTATTTATTTATTTTAAATAAATACCAACTATTTAAAGTTTTAAACAAGGTTTTATTGTATCTAACCTTTTAACCCTAGTTGCTGTATTATTTTCACCTTTGAGATAATTTTGTGGGTTGTGAACATGTTTCAAAACATGCATTAAATTTCTGGAATAAGATAATAAACGTACAACTTATCATCTAGAAACACCATTAAGTACTCCAGCGGCGTATAATGTTCATTGCCCTAACATAAGTACAACTCACTTTTCCACTTAAGCAAAGGGATAATATATTATCTCTTGTTGGTTACAGTGAGTGTCGAAAATATGAAATATAAATGCAATTTAAAAGTTTAGAGATAAGTTAGTAAAAGAAGAAAGGGGTGGTTTTTGAGACGAGAGGAAGAAGTGAAGAAGACATAAATGGTGATAGCTTATTAGGTTTTGCAAAAGTCAGCTTTATCTCATATTAACATTTAATGTGTGCCGGGGTTTATAGACTTTTAAAGCTGAGATAATTGAGGTTTCCCAGTGCAGCTACATTGAATGCCACGCGGTTTTGAGAGCTACACCACATAGAGATATTGCCCCAGCTATGAACTGAATAATTTCCCCTTACTCCTTCAGTTAATGCTCTTGCTGTCAACTTTTGACTTGGCTTCCTCGTTTACTAGTTTTAAGTCAGCTTCTCACACACCCTCACCATACCTTTAACCTCTCTCATTTTACCTATAAATGTACATCACCCAAAGGTTAGGCTTCGACACATGCTTTAGATCCTATCAAGTATAGAGAAACAAAGGAAAACGACCTATTTTCCTTTAGAGCTCAAGAGGCTATAGAAAAGTAGAAAGACAAGTATAAAGGCTGTGAAATAAAAGAGAGAGACAGCAAGGAGACATGGGAAGACCACCTTGTTGTGACAAAGAAGGAGTCAAGAAAGGGCCTTGGACTCCTGAAGAAGACATCATTTTGGTGTCTTATATACAGGACCATGGTCCTGGCAACTGGAGGACAGTTCCTACCAAGACAGGTTAATTACCCCTCCACCCAGTTTCATGATTTTCTGTACTGTTGGAGTTCTTAGATCATCATTTACAAAAGTTTTAGATTGAAATACAACTTTTTCATTGTTTTGTGTAATTACTTAACTCAGATCTGAATTGGTTTTACTTTTGGGATTTTGTTCAGGGTTGTCAAGATGCAGTAAGAGTTGTAGACTTAGATGGACAAATTACCTGCGGCCAGGAATCAAACGTGGTAACTTCACAGAACAAGAGGAGAAGATGATAATCCACCTTCAAGATCTTTTAGGGAACAGGTAATTGATTCCAAGAAGTCTTCTGGTTGTAGAAAACATTAAAATTTACATTGAGTTTTGAAGATTTGTTTATTTTTAAATTTTGACTTGGGAAGTTCTTTGGATCTACAATCTTAACTTAACTAGATGACATTGACTATGTTACAGATGGGCTGCAATAGCTTCATACCTTCCACAGAGAACAGATAATGACATAAAGAACTATTGGAACACCCATTTAAGAAAGAAGTTGAAAAAGTTGCAAACAGGTTGTGAAGGTAGCATGGGAGATGCGTTTTCAGGCTCAAGGCAAATTCCTAGGGGCCAATGGGAAAGAAGGCTCCAAACAGATATCCAAATGGCGAAGAGAGCTCTGAGTGAAGCTCTTTCCCCTGAGAAACCATATTGTTTATCTGGATCAAACTCAAACCCTTCGGATAGTAGCAGTTCCTTCTCTTCCACCAAACCATCTCAATCTTTGTGCTATGCTTCGAGTGCTGAGAACATAGCTCGCATGTTGAAGGGTTGGATGAAAAGCCCACCAAAGTCCTCAAGAACAAACTCATCTGTGACTCAGAACTCCTTCAACAACTTAGTCGCAGCAGGTGCTGATACTGCTTCCAGTGGAGCAAAGGGACCGAACAGTGTTGAATTGTCTGAGAATTTTGAATCCCTGTTTGAGTTTCATCAGTCTTTGGAATCCTCAAACTCTGATCAGTTGTCTCAGTCGTTTTCTCCCGAGGCCACTGTTTTGCAAGAAGAAAGGAAGCCTGATATTGGTGCAGAAATAATGCCCTTCTCTTTGCTCGAGAAATGGCTTCTTGATGAGGCTTCTTGCCAAGAGAAACTTGGTTATGGTGATGCCAAGTTTTTCTAAATTGCTTCATTCTGTGACATTCAAAACTTGATTTTTTTAATTCACATGTTAACACCAGCATCGATCTCGCTTTGGCTCCACAGAGATTGTTTTCAAGCCTTTGGTGCTAAAATAGTGTATATTTGATTATTGACATTATTATTATTATTATTATTATTATTATTATTATTATTATTATACTGTATTAGATGCCTTACTGAAAAAAAAAAACTTATTTATCTTATGTAAAGTGGATCTTGCCACGAGATCTTACTTTTTGAATTAATGGTTCTTAGGTAATCATGTTAGTAATTAAAGTTCCAGTTATTGAAACGAATGGAATGTAGGAAGTCCAGTTTATCTCTCCATTTTTAGAAAACGTAGTTATTATTGGGTAAACTTGTATGCTAATTTGTTTAAATAATTTAAACTTATCAGTGTGTTAAAAAATCAATAAATGTTATTGGGAAAGTTCTTCATTTACAAAAACTACGTACTGTAATTAATGTATGAAGAAAACGTGAGCCTTTTGAATTGTATAGAGGAGTAATTATATCTACAAGTATGCACCACAAAACTATTGAATCAATCATTTTGGAAGTTAAATAAATGGGTGGTTCTAAAATACCAACTTCAAATGTTAATATACTAAAATTACTTTAATCTTGATTAGTTGTGTAAAATCTATGTATACTATTTGTATTGCCTTATAATTAAATTTAAACATTACATTGTACAATTATAGTTAATTTCTTAATTAACAATTATGGACTTTTAAAAGATAGGGTGTGCTTGTTTTCTCTCCTCAGATGTGTGTCTGTACTCATACACAAACATAAAAAAGTGTGAAAAAGAAGGTTAACGTATATTTAACTCAATATAATTATTAACCGTCCAAATACCTATTAAAAGATACAAAATATTAAAAACCATCTTTATCTTTCAAAACAACAATTATCAAATAATGAATGTATCGCCTAAGTTCATATAAAACTCCTTCAAATACACGATTGTATTTAAAACATATTACAAATTTATCATATTTGACCTATATTTCATCATTTCCAACTCAAATGTTATGCTTAATTGATTTCTTGACTGAATCCTAATTACCTTATTAAATGACTAGAATTTTAGAAGCTTGCGTAAAATTAAAACGATGGTAGTAGGGATACTTCTAGAGTGGGGTCAGTTGTAGTGTTCTGAAAGTCATAAATTTAGATCATTTTACAATCGAAATGGTTCAAAAGATAGTGAAGAGGAGTGTGAAAGAAATTTATTTAAATTTATGGTTTTTAATACAGAGATAACCTATTTAAATAAATTACTCAAAACATGTATTGGATAAAATTTAGATCTTAATTAGCAGAATATAATTTCTGGTATATCTAGCTTGTTCTCTGTATTTTAGCTGCAGCCATTCATCTCTTCATGATTTATAGAACAGATTTTGTAGTTTAGTTTTTTTTATTTTTTTTATTAGTGTTCACATTTGTTGTCAAATTTCATGCATCATAGTTATGCAAGTTCTTTCACCTAGGTCAAGGGCTCAAAAAAGTTATGTTGGTTTTTGTGTAGTAACTACGCTGTAATTTTTATGTATTTTGTTTTATGACGCTTTATAAATGGTTGGAAATCATGAACGCCTTTTATGTCAATTTTTTATTTCGAAGTAAAATGTGACTAAGACTAGAACTTCAATATCTATAATTGTCCAGTCATTATTCTCTTATTTGTCAAATTTTTTATCGTGATATATTTATAAATCGTGATAGATTTCCAATTCATTATGACATTGACATACAATAAGGCAAAAACTTCAAGTGTTTGGGTATTTAGACAAAAGCATAAAGTAACTTGAAATTTAAATCATAAGAGAAATTTACCTATCACATGACGTTTGTTGTTAGTGTGTAACAATTAGAAAAATAAGATTAACGGAAACAAACAATATTTACTTTTTATTTGCTTAAAGAATATATAATACCTAAATAATTTATCACAAAAAGATTTTTAGGTGCTGAAGATAAGATGATTTAATAACTCTCATATCACGTGAAGAGATGAAATTTAAGTCCATCTTAATCCAACAAAATTAACTTGTAAGGTGATATTTGTATGCACTTATAGTTTGTGAATTGATATTATTTCTAATCTAATCGATTCCAACATTAAGGCACAACTATTATAGTTCAAATACAAATTTAATTTTATATATAAAGAAGTGTTGAAGATCTCACATTAATTAGAGACAAGACAAATTTATAGTATATAAGTAGGTGTAAGTCTCATCTTACAAGTCAATTTTTGTAGGTTGTTCAGTTCTTAACATAGTATCAGAGTACTGATTTTGAGTCTATCATAATAAAATTTATTTTTGTTTATTGTTTGTTAGACTTATTGTGTCATCCATTATGAGTTTACAACATATAAGTGGATAAAAACTTCATTTTACAAACTAATTTTGTAAGATTGAATTAAACTTAAAGTTCATTATGATAGAAAAATGAAACTATTAAATTCATTAAAACATCTCTAATAAAAGATGTTTTATACATTTCCATATTTGGGTATAATTTAATATTCATTTGTAAACCAATTTCTAATCTTGCTTGTAAATTAAGTTTTCTTTTTTTTTCCAACTTATGTTTTATACATATCAGAAAACAAAAAGGACGTGGAAATCCTAAAACTAGAGAAAAATTACATTTGTTGTCTAATGACAAATAGAAAATAATGTATATGAAAATTTGTATCACATATAGACTATTTTTTCATATCCTTCGACCTCAAGTACATATTCTTTAAAACAAGAATTTAACTCAAACTTTACGACGTTCTACTATAAAAGTATAAGAAAAATTAAATAAAAACTTAAAGTATTTTTGATTAAGACAAAAAAATATTATAAACTTAAAATCCATTATATAATTAGCAATACTCCTTTTTTGACTTATCCTAAGTGATAAGTGATGTAAGAATTTTTGAAACATATTATTTTCTTCGGTCCAATAGATGAAAAAAATGATTTATTGAAGATATATATTACTTTTGTGTTAGAAAAAGAGAAAAAAAATAAATAGTATATTTAAGATACAAGAAAAGGGAAACGAACATACAGAACCGCTACACCGTCAGGGAGAAAAAAACCAGAGAAATGGTCATGTTGCTTGAAACGTGTGCATAATGCCGGCGGTTTGGATTGTTCTTCTTTTCCTTTTGAATTTTAACATTATATTAAAACAAAAAAGTTGAATAATGTATAAATAATAAAAAATATAAATTTATTATAATATTTTTGAAAGAAATCTGTAAGTTCTCTTAATTTGTATTTCATGGTCAAGACCTTCCTATTATGTTTTTTCTTACAATTGTCTAACACTAATAAGAGTCTTTATCCTCGTAGTCCCAAAAATCACACGCAATCATCTTAGAAAAGGGGAGAAATTAAAGAAAATTAAAGCTGTTCAATTTCCTCCATATTGGGCCCCTTTGCCTAATGTTGCCAACTAAAACTTCTTAAAGAAAAAATAAGGAAGGTATATGAACAAACTTTTTCTTACATAATTATAAGAACGTACCTTGTAGGATAGAGAACTGTGTTAAATACGTACACAAACTACAAAGTACAATTTATATATTCCACCATCACCAAAGATGTTTTCAGACATAACATTGTATTTGCATTAATGTTACTACTGTAAAAAGAAAAAGAAAAAGAGAAAAGAACAACTAAATCTTGTGCTTATTTGCAAGTTGACAGGCTTAGCTATCTTCGTAAAGAAGGAATCATGTGCCGACCGAGCATTGTGCATTTAGTATAACATGTGATTTCGTATATTTCTTTGTCTAACAGATTGCAATGTTATACACGTATCTACATGAAAAAGATATATCTCTCAATAGAAAAGTCTTCCACATTTTCCCGTCAAATTCCGAGTTGGACTATCAGGGTCATTGCTATTTGCACTCCCCTGCTTATTGTGACACTCCTCTTTTGATTTTTATTTCTCAAAATTACTCCCAAATATTGCAGCCCTCTCGATTTGCACAAAAGTTTTTGTAACCAGGTGTGAATATTGGCATTCACTTCTAGAGCTGAATATGCGAACCACAGCTTTCCGCGGGCATAAAAATTCGTATTATATATATATAAAAAATTAGTGTCTATATTTCATAAACAATTTTTTTTTTAATTTTATACTTGTATTTTGTTTTCTTTCATTTATATAATAAAATTTACTTAATTCATTAAACAATGTATAATTAATTAAAACATGATAGATTGAATTAGTGTTGGTCATTAAGGAAAAGATGGTGGAAAATGAATGAAAATGAAATAAAAGTTTATTAAAGATAATGAGTGATGTGATTGGTTTGTATTAAATGAGTCTAAGTCCCAGGTAGGGTATAAATGAGAAAGTGAAATACAATATAAGGACGAAGATCCATTGCCTTAAAGCTTTGGGTTAAGAGTAGTGTCAATGTCTTATGAGGTTGGGCTCAAGTCTCTTTGATGTTGTATCTCTCCACTGAAACACCCTTAAAAAACCTAACAGTTTGATAGATTAAAAAAATGTTTTGATTGATAAAATTGGATGATTGACGCGAAATTGAAATTTGTTTTTGTCTCAAACTTTCATACATTTTGATCTCAAATTTTAAAAAATGAATGAATAAAATCCTTCTAAATGAGCTGTGTTAATTTTGTTTTGTGTGTTAAACACATTCATTTGAGTTGGAACATGTCAAATGTTTTAAAGAGCATATACATTAGTCTGAAATATCATAGGTAAAAAATTAACATTTTTATATAGGAGAATTATATCTATTCATTTTTAAAGTTTGAAACCAAACTGTATCAAATTTGGGACAAAAATAAATTTCAATTTCGCGTCAAAGTTTATGGATTAAAAATATATTTAAGCCTTTAAGATAAAGTGTAATTAATGTAAATTATATTAAAACAAAATATGAATTATTATTTAACATAAAAAAAGTCAAGATTGAAGAAGTTAGGTTAAAATATTAAATATGTTTTTTGTCCCTTAATTTTCAGTGAAAATTAAAATTAGTCTATTTTCAAAATCTTTTATCAATTTAGTTTTTCATCCTTAAAAATGCGTGAATTAAGTTCTTTTAACTAAATTTTGTTAAGTTTATATGACATTTTAAGTGCATTTCATAATAGTATTTGAATTGTGTACATCGTTTGACACATTTTTACTTCATTGTTAACTCAAATATTATGAAACACGTTTGAAAAGTCAAATAAACTTAACAAAATTTTGTTAAAAGAATTAAATCCATATATTTCTAAATATTAACAATTAAATTAGACAAAAATTTTAAAGATATATTAATTTTAATTTTCACTTAAAATTAAGATATCAAAAACATATTTAACCTTAAAATAAAATTAATCCGATAAAAATTAAGTTGAAATAAATGATTAGTTTAAATAAAAGTAAGTAATAATTTGTATATTATTGTTATTACTAATTACAATAATAATAATTATTGTTGTTATTACGTCATGTGTCTGGTTTATGTAAAATTATCAATTCATTTCTCACATTAAAGACATCATATGGCAAGAGAACTCAATAGGAGGTTATACAACGGATCCAAAATTTCCTACTAATTATTTCTTTTAAAAAATAAATTTTAATTTTAAGTCAATTTCACAAAAAATATAACTTAATAAAATAAGATTTGCATTAATTTATATATTATATATCTAACCGACATAAAATTTTCAATATACTTTCTGACTTAAAAAAAACATGAAGAAGATCTAGTAACAATTGTATGATAATTTTAATTATTCCATTAAAATAAATTTTGTAATATTTTATTATTATATTAAAAAATAACTTTTAAATCTAATTTAATTTTACAAAAATATCTTAAAATGGAAATTACTTCATTCATGTATAGCTATTTGACGGTATTCATTGATATAAATTTCTAAGACTATTTAAAAGTAAAAATGATTAACAATAACTTAAAATCTCAAATTAGACTCATTTTTCTTATTAAATTTAATTATAACTATAAAAAAGAAATTCCTTGAGAAAAAACCAAACCAGAGAGACAAATGTTTCAATTGAGTGAAAAACTGATAACCACCATGCGTTTCACAATTTCCCATGACGCGTTTTCACAATGGTTAATGAGGTTGAGTGTAACTGAACCAAATAGAATTAGTGATTAGTTTAGAATAAAGATTTTGGAGCTTAGATAATTAATCTTTTGAATATGTCTTTACATTCCGATTTTACCCCACCCTTCCTAATCCCGGTTTTCAGGAAATGTGTTCCTGCGCGTTTGTTACGTCAGCTCAGTTATCACGTCACATGCATTAAAAACTGTGACAAAACAACTCACAAATAAACGCTAAATTTATGGTTTGGCAAACACAACAATTTATTACCATTGATGCATGTTTTTGTCAACAACTTCAGATACAGACAAAAGAATAAACTGTTTTACTTTAGACCTGCTGGACCACCACATTTGTTTTACTGGACAATCAAAATCATACCACAACTTTAGAACCAAACTATGAATAAAATTTACTATTTTACAGTCTCTTAGTGGAAATATTTTACTCTATCATTTTTTTTTTCAAACACAAAACTTTTTTTTTTAAAAGTCACACGCTCTAACCCAATCAAATTTAGAAGTTACCTGTTCCTTCCTGTTTGTATTTTCTTATTACTTTCTTTTATTTATACATCTTTTTGTAAAAATAGTTCAGAGGTTGATCAAATTACTTTTAAGTCGGTTGTAATTTATCCAAAAGTATGTGATTGTAAATTAAATTTGAAATCAACTATAATTTATTCGAACAGTGTAATATGTTTTTAAATAATTTATGAATTAACTTTGTTCATTTTTTTAGTATATAGACATGTTATGGTATTTATTGTTCTGTTGTAGTAGAGATCAAATAAACTGCATCATAATTGAATTATAATAGTTAGATTGTTATATTTTTAAGTAAAAAGAATTGAAATATAATTTTTTACGTTCTATCCTTTTATATATATATATATATATATATATATATATATATTTTGAAACTATTAAATTATGTGTTATTAATAATTAATAATTTGAGTATCCTAAAAAATTATTGAAGAATACTGCAGAATTTATTATACTTTATATTTTGTAGTTACACTTAAATTTATTTAATTAATGTTATCTAATAAAATTGAAAAGATGCTCATTATATTTGTTATTAATCGAAATAACTTAAAAGTATATATTTTGAACTTTTTTATTTTGTTATCATTTAAATAAAATAAAGTTTTTAAAATAATTTTACTTATTTTTCCTTCTCTACGAATATATTCTATTTAAACGAAATATAAATAAAATAATGCCAACTTGGTTTAAAATTCTCAAATATAATTGAGAAATAAAATGTTAGAACACATATTATTTTTCGGGACAAAAAGATGTTACTCATAACTTTGTGACAAACGAACTCATAGATGATATTAGTTATTACAGGTGCTTGGATGCTTGAGTTTTTAAAGAGCTATCTAATAACAAAAATATTCAATAGTAACATTCATATTAATTTTTAACATTGATCAAATTTCCTCTTTACAGAAATGATAAAATGTTTTGGAATTTGTATATGCATTACATGTCTCATTGGATATGCGCGAAGCTAAATCTTCATCAACCTACTTGTAAAACCTAAGTGACATTACCTTACAGTATCGTATGAGTAATTCTCTTTAACACACTAAGAATCCTATATACACAAAAGAATACAGCATTTTAAAAAAAAAACCCTATCTTTTTATCAACAAAAAGGTATACAAGATAAAAATATTTGGAATGTTTAAACCTCTGCAAACACATACAAAAAGTTAATTCATCAGGCTTTAACATCATTATGCACTTTATTTATATACAGCTAGAGAAATACTATTTTGGGAAATAAAAAAAGCTAGTGTACACTTACGTATAGAAACCATAGAAAGAACCTTCACTTCAGACTCTAGAAAATAAGGAAATGATAAAGACGACAACATTGAAAATGGGAAAGGAAGAAACATAACTCAGAAGTGGATGTTGTGCTTAGATAGATTTGTTGCAACAAATGATGGTCGCAATGGTATAAGCTGGAAAATCTGAATATCTATACTATTTGCATTTTTTTGTGGACAATTATGATGAGCAGTGGAAATAATAGACTAAGAAAATCTTTACTTTCTATTTTTATAACAATGCTATAAACAACCTTATTTAAATATGTACCTACAACTTCATTTAATTCATCAATTCCTTCAATTAATATAATTGCCAATGGATATTTTATTTTCATAAGGTATTTTTTAGTACTTGTTCTTATGTTATCTTGACCGTATTTTATAGTTGAGATATACAAAAACCATCTTTTTCCTTCTTTTATATCTTCCAATTTCAGCATTATGAAAAGGAACATGACCCATACGAACTTCTTAAAAAATTCAAACATTTACCTTGTGTTTGGATGAAACATTTCAACAATTCTGAAAAATTGAAATGCATTGTATTTGAATTGCTTGCAATTAAATTTCCTTTATTTTCTAAATAACTTGTTTGGATAAAGAAATTAAAATACTTTACATTTCAATTTCTTGTTTGGATAAAATAATTGAATTTCTTGTGAGATAAAATTTCATTTTAAAAATATTTATTTTAGATTTAATTATACTTTTTGAGTTCATGATAAATTTGGAAACGGGCTCGACGACCTAGATGGGTCGGGCTGACCCGACGACTCAATTGGGCCCTAAAACCCAAACAGGCTAGGTTAGATCGGCTCGACGATCTAGACAAGCCTGATTAGCCTGATGGCCCATACGAGTAGGTCATGCCCATCAAGTTCGTCAACCCAGCCGAACACAACCCGTCTAAATCGTTGGCCTGACTTGGACCCACTAGATCATCGGGAGCGACCGACCCATATGGGTTGTCGGGCCTATTGACCCATCTGAGTTGTCAGACATGTTTATGTCATTGGGCACACTCGACAACTTTGTGTCATTGGGCTGACCTACCCTGGCAAGGTTGTCGGGTCGGTCGGTATCGTCCGGGTGGTCAGATCGGTCGGGTCCGTCTAGGTCATCGGGTCGGTCAGACTTGTCGGGTCAACGGGTCAGTTGGGTCGTTGGACCTGCCCGACATGTCTGGGTCATCAGGCTCGTCCGACACCTCTAGGTCATCTAGCTCGCCAAACCCGTGTGGGTCGTCGGGCTTACTTGACCTGTTTGTGTTGTTAGGTCGGTCTGATCCGTTTAGAGTGTCTGACCAACCCAGCCTGTCATGGTTATCGGGTTTGTCGGGTCCGTTTGGGTTTGAGTCCATATTGTGAGGTTGAGTGAAAAGAATTTCAAATTCCACCGTTTTTTAGGATATTTGAATTCCTTCCAATTTAGGTAATTGAAATACTTCAAAAAAATGCATGCATTTTAAATGCTTTTTAATTTCTCTATCCAAACAAAACATTTTATTACAAAGAATTTCAAATTCTCCAAATAAATGAATCATCCTCTTCAATTGCCTCATCCAAACACACCATTAGAGAAATTGAATAATGAAATATAAACAATAAGCAATCAAAAGCAAGCAATCAATGACTATAGTAATAAAACTAGTCTCACAAAACAATATTAATGTCTGAAAGATTGTGAATAGAAAAAAAATCTACGTTAGTCTTAATAAATTGTAAGAGATTAATATCGCATATATTCATGAGTTAATTATTATAAAAAAAAAAAATCCGTTTCTTATATTCTACGAAACAATCTCAAAAACAAATAACCGAGGCGGAGATCAGTCTAGATTTGTTTGGTGAATTAGGAATACTTTCAACCCAAACTAAAAATTAATCCCTCCAAATATTGAGTTCACTTTCAAAGGTTTTGTTCATTTCACTGTACTTTTTTATATTCATGAATCAATCTCCAAATTGAACTAAATATAAGAAAAAAATGTTAAAAAAAATAAATTTTATTGTTTCAGCGTAAAAAAAAATAAGTAAAATGTGGTTAATCATTATAAGTACACATTGAAAATGAAGTGAATATAATAAGTAACTGAAAAGAATATTGGATGCTTTTAAAGGTAATAAACACTAAAAACTTTCTCTAATTTTTCTCCACAATTTATTTGATGTCACCTCGAAAACAAAATTAAACACTCTTATCAGTTACGTGCAATTAATAGATGACTCACATCTACACCATGTCTTCCATTATAAATATAGCTTTTAGGGCTAAACTCTTCATATCCATCAGAGAACAAAGTTGTACTCTTTCTCTCTTTCTCTGTCTTTATTGCTCCCTTTCCCTCTTTCTTTCCTTCTCTGTCACTTTCTCTATCACTGACAAATTTTACATGAACTTTTCATTGTTTGAAGGTAGAGAATTCGAAGGATCGCAAAACATGAGGAGAGTGATTCTGAGAAGACAGCCCCCTCGACGATGTCCGGCCAATACCACGGTGACGATTGTGAGGAACGTGCAACACGGAGAGTGTCAGAGGAATCACGCAATCAATGCCGGAGGATTTGCCGTGGACGGTTGCATGGAGTTTTTTCCGAGTGGAGCAGAAGGAACTGCGGGGGCTCTCATTTGTGGTGCATGTGGTTGCCACAAGAATTTCCATCGGAGGGAGATTCATATACATGTTACTTGTAACTGCGCTTCTGAAAATGGATAGCTTCAACACTATATATATATATATATATATATATATATATATATATATATATATATATATATATGTATGTGTGTGTGTGTGTGTGTGTTCTATCTCAGATATTATATATGTAAACCCCTTTGTGATGTGTGCTTGTTTTCGCTTTAGTTGTTATGCTTTTCGATTTTAGCTTCATGTAGTTATGGTTTCGTGACTAATGTTTGTCAAGACAAAGTTAATAAGATGTTTTTATTTATGAGAATTGTGCAAAGTTGATGAATCACAAAATTTTGTTCTCGTCGTATATATATACCATACACTGATTTTATGGTATATTCCCTTTCCACCCCTTTCTATGTTTATAACCAAAATTGTTGTTACCAAAGAGAGTGATAATAAGGCACTTTAATTAACCTATTTCATCAATCCCATCATAAAATCACACACCTAAATTTGTGTTCTTCGATTACACATTTTTTTTTTATAAACAATAACTGATAACAAACTTGAAGAATAAGACATTAAAAATATCTCAGTCCTTATTCACAAAATGGAAAAATATTGAGATTTGTAAGAGAATTGAAATCACGATTTCTGTCCTGTAACACAATTATAAGATAAAAAAATATACTCATTATATTTGTGTTCTCGCATTTTATCTTTTCAAAGCAATTTTTCTTATGAAAACTTATGATTTTATTTTAAATTATAAAGGTAAAGGAAAGTGAATAAAGATAAAAGGAGAAAAAAAGTGAAAAAAGAACTTTGATATTATAGTATATATTTATTAATGAATTAAATGCATTTTTGTCCCATTTATTATAATCCTCGGTCTCTAATAAATTTTTTACTTTATTTTTAGTCTTGATACTTTTATCTAAAACGCCTTATTTAATTGTTTGACTCGTTATTTAAAGCTTTCGGCAAAAACCAACAAACAAAAAGTTTACCAAAGACGAAAAAGTTAAAAGTATATTGAAAAAACATATTCCAATAATGATTGATAACTACAAAACATTTAAGTCTAGATTAAATTTTATGTATGTATTATATATATATATATATATATATATATATATATATATATATATATATATATATATATATATATTTTTATTTTCATTTAGTAGTATTAAAACCAAAGTACAATACTTTATTTATCTCTAATTTATAACTAATACTATTTATTAATTTTATATTTACTAAAAATAAATTAGAAATAACAACTTTAATGTGATTGTGATGAACTTGATTTTGGCATGTTTTTGACAATTAGAATGATTATTAGACTGCTTATACTAGACGAAAATGCCATAATTATACAGAATCAGATTCAGCAAAATTATGCAGACTCATTGAGCGAGAATGTGCTCGTTGAGCGAATCCCAATTCATAGAGCTTATTGACTTTGTAGTAGCAGAATGAGAATGCTCGTTGAGCGAATATAAAGTCAGGGAGCTTACTGACTTTGTATGTTAAAAATTTGCAGCAGAATAATTAGCGTTTGGACAAAAACCAAGAGGGAGTGAATTAATTTTAATATTAAAATTAATACTTTAAAAAATTTTCCAAAATTTTACCGTTTAATTTAAACCTTAGTTCCTTTAAATGCAACAACAAATAAAATAAAGAAATAGGAAAGAAGATTTAACACAAACGTTTATACTAGTTCAGATCAAAAGATCTTATGTCCAATTGTTAATCTCTTTAAACAAAGAGAGTAACTTAAGCACTAAAAATATTATATTACAATCAGATGACAAAAGAATAGGGAAAAGAAAACACCTCTCTTGAATACACAAGAGATGAAAGTAAATTTCTTTTGAATCACATAAAGAACTTGACCTAACTTTCCTAACAACAACATCAACACTCAATCTCCTAGAAACCCTTTTAGGAAAAGTTATCGCTCCACTCATACTAGGCTTTTCAAAGCACTTATAAGAACACTCAGAGAACTTCTTACAAACACAACACTAAGACTCTAGCTCTCAAAGAGGTAAGTTTCGAAGTGGCACTGCAATTCTTTAAATAGGATTTTTAAAAATTAGGTTAAAAATTGAACAATCATGTTCAAACTACTAGGGATAATCAATTATCACTTATGATTGTTAGGAATCCAAGTGTGATTCTAAGTCCCACATTGACCAGAAATGAGAAAGTAGAGCACTATATAAGAATCAAGACCCATAAACCCATTGCCTTAAGGTTTTGGGTTGAGAGTAGTGTCAGTGTCTTATGTGGTTAGGCTCAGATCTCATTGGTGTTGTTCTCCCCAATGAAACCCCTTCTGTAAAACCTAACAAGTGTATCAGAGCCGATGGTACTCGTGGTTGGGCAGCTTTCGCTTGAGGGGGAGTGTACCAATGTGGTTGAAGGGACTCGCCCTTGAGAGTGGTGTCAGTGTCTTATGTGGTTAGACCCAGATCTCATTGGTGTTTGTTCTCCCCAGTGTGTCCACATTGACCAGAAATGAGAAAGTAGAGCACTATATAAGAATCAAGACCCATAAACCCATTGCGCACTATATAAGAATCAAGACCCATAAACCCATTGCCTTAAGGTTTTGGGTTGAGAGTGGTGTCAGTGTCTTATCTGGTTAGGCTCAGATCTCATTGGTATTGTATCTCCCCAGTGATACCCCCTCTTTGCAAACCTAACAATGATAATCGATTATTCAGGGAGATAATCGATTATTCTAGTGGGTTTTTGAAAAAATGAACTCAACTTAAGATAATCGATTATCCTATGTGATAATCGATTATCACAATAGTTTTCACAAAAATAAAAGGATCAAAGAAATTATGAACTTGTTGTTGATTCTAAGCTATTTTAAACACGTTATAACAATTACAAGATTACGTTAAACATAAAACACTTGTCTTCGGATTGTCTTTCAAAATAGCTTTTGAGTTTCTTTGACATCATCAAAATCTTGCTTTAACATTAAACTTGTCTTCTACTTTTGCCAACATTGTAGTCGCTGAGCAAATTTTAGTAGAATTTATCTCTGTGAGTTTTGGTGATTTATTTGCTAAGCGAGCCATTTGATCACTGCGCGATTGGACACTTGTGTACTTTTCGTCTAGTGAATGGATGATTTTGATGAGCGAATACATGAGAATCTAGTAGTAATTTTCAATGCTAAAACTTTGGTGTTGTGTGGTAAATGTGGATTATTGCCTAGTAAATTATTGATATAAGAGATGTAATTGAAATTGTTTATAGGTTGAGTTAAGATTGGTTGGCGCTAATTCAAAGAGGATTAATAATGATTTGTTATAGTGTATTCATTGATGTAGGGATTCAATTGGAAATTATCTTGACACTCTAATAACTATCTAATTCTCAAATAAATAATGATAGGGTATGTGGTGAGAGGAGTATGAGGTCCCAGTCTAGTGGATTTACCTTGGCAAAAGGCGTTAATGGACTAACTTTGTGTGTGGTAGAGTAAAACTCTTTATCTATGGTTCTATGGAGTATTGAATGCCACCACAAGTGCATAGCTTATCCAGGGTCCAATATCAATGAATATATTCAGATAATTGAATCATATTTTTAGGTCTTTGTATGAAATAGGATGATTAATTATTATGATTTAAGTGATTATATTCTTTAATGATTAAATCTTTTTGTATATTAGCTTATCTTTTTCTTTGTTTGTACATTAAGAATAGAAAGAAATACATTAATTTTTAAATAAAATAACTCTTTAATTTAGATGAAAATAATAGTCAGGACAAATAATTAAATAATATATTTATTGTGAGACGGTGGAATTTATCAAGTCAAATCTTAAAAACCTTTTCAGAATAATATAATTGATTAACTAAAGCATAAACGATGTTGTTCTTTTATTTATTACTGTTCTGCCTGGTACTGTTATGTTGGACGAATCTAACGAGAGTCGATCCAAATGGGTAAACTATACAAGGCCCACATACTTGAACAGGACGAATAAGCCCAATGAGAGTTTGGGCTTCCGCAGAAGTTTTTCCTTTCATTTTTCGTTAAACACATGCAGTCGAGCAATTTAGTAAGATTAAAATTTATACTTTTCAATAACCAAATACTTATGAATTTTGTTAACATTCACCTATTTTTCTGGATTTTTATATATTTACTAAAAATAGTTGACAAATAAATCTAACAAAAAAAAGTGATTACAGTGACATTTAAAAAAAAAAAAAACCAGTCTATAAAACTTGAAAAGGCACGAAAATATTTAACTAATTCATAATATGTAAAACAAATCGTGAATAAAATTTCTGAAAAATTTCGCATAATTTGCTTACATTTAGGCGAGGCATTCAAATACTTTTAAAATAGTAGAAGATAGTTGTAGATAAACAAATGATAAAAATATATGTTTAAATTATCTGCAAGAATACTTTTATTATTTTCCTATACATTCTTTGTTAAACATAATTCAAAGCCAATTTAAGTGTGACATTAATCCCTTTTGGATACAGAGTGATGCTTATGTCATTTTCACATTAGTTTGTCTTATTTTACGAGTTTAAAAATAGATATGTGATAAGTTAAAAAAAAAAAAAAATACAATCCAATCATTTTCTTATCCTCTTTTGTTATTCTAAAGAAAATAAAACCAAACTCTTATGAACACTTAGAAAACAAAAGAAATAGCGTCTTCCATCACCTGAATTCATTTATTAGACAACGAAAGAAGTTAAAATTTATAATTCCTGACTTAGAACACTTTTATAGTAATAACAAGAAAAGTTAAACAATGCAGAACATTATCAACTGGAACGGTTAATGTAAGGGAGAGAGAGACGTAGAAAGCTACCATTCATGGTTTCCGAGCTCGCCGGTTCATGCATTCCCTCTCTAGCAACCCCACTGATCTTCGCTTCTTCAAGTTCATCGTGTGTGGCTGCCACTAGAACTTCCATTGTCGTGAGTCTCCAAAGCACAATGACTTCAACAATAATACCAACATTCGTCGCTAGCAATGGTTTGCATAATGACCTGCTTGCATGTTCAAATCCAGATTTTAGCTTTTCTCGTTCAATAAACATCTTCTCCCATTGCACTTCCATCTTCTTCCACCTGCTCTTACCCCTTTGCTTTATCCAACATAGATATGTCATTATGTGTTTTATCCACCAAAGAACTCCAAAAGCTATGTAACGAGGTACTTATAGTTTTCAAATTTCAAGCCTGTGGATTTTGTTTATGTTTTTCCTAAGTGGGTAGGAATTAATTCATAAGCTAATAAAACTATAATTTGAAAAGTAATGAGTATTAGTTAAGTATTAGGAACTTTTTCTTTCTAGTTTTACATATGTAATGATAAGTGCATTGAATCCAGGTTCCTACTTTATGCACAAGAACATCCCCGACATCTCCATTCGCAACCAGGTTCCTACTTGTGCAACAAAATCAACATGAGGACAACGATAAACCACAAGACATTCAAGAACAACATCTACCTACACTGATTGTTAGTTTGCTTAAGATTTTTTTAAGTAGTGCTTCGATCTTTGATACAAACTTGGATATAGTTATTGGCCTTATAATTTTTAAAAATGATGGGATTTGTTTTCATATGTTTATCTATAATTATGTTTCTATTTTTATTTAGTGGTTGTCTACATATTATTTAATTGTCTACATTATCAAGTTCGATACAAAAGGGAAAATAAGAATTGAAAATTGAAAAAAACAACAACTATCATTGACTGGAACACGATTTTAAAATTAGTCATTAAACAATCATTGATTTCGATTATAGATTCGATCATAGATTTCGGTTAAAACTTCGGTTATTGATTTTGATCACAAATTCAATTACTTAAGTCACAAATTCGATTATTATGTCATTGACGAATATATTAGTGACCGATTTTTTTAGTCACTAAATTGGTCATTATTTCCATTAATTATCGATTTTAGTCATTTGGTGATTGAATTTTCGATCACTATTTCATTTTTTTTTCTTATGTATATACATGACAATATTTATTACTATTAATTTAAAAAAATAAACACAATAAAATATTATAGTGTATTTTTTAAGAAAAAACTCAAAAATCTAATAACCTTAAAGTTTTAGGATAAACAGTGTATTGATTTAGAATAAATAGGACAAATAGGACATTGGTCTCTTATATAAGGTTGAAATTTTCTATTTTATTTGATATAAGATTCAATCTCACATTTTTGCCTAAAAAGATACTTTAATTTATATAATTTAAAGTATTCATCGTACTATGGAAACATCTATTTTTAATGGATTTGTGCACTTAAATAAATGTTTTAAGATAACTATATTTTTTATATTTCTTTTACTCAAATTTTAAACTATAACTTAAGCTATGAATATTAAATGGCTACTAACTAAGTTATCGAATATTAAGTAATGAATATAAAGTTATCAAATATTCTAATAAACTAACTAAAGTTAAAATTGACTAATTATAAATCCCAACTAAAGTTAAGATAGCTAACGTCATATAAATCACAAATCCATGTATTTCTAATACAAAATGAATGGTAACTTCAATCCATAACATTTATCACAATTCAACACATATAAACTAAACATAATTGAATAAATGTGGTGTCAGGTTTTACAGATGAGGTTTCACCGGGGAGAACAACACCAATGAGACCTGAGTCCAACCACATAAGACATTGACACCACTCTCAACCCAAAACCTTAAGGCAATGGGTTTATGGGCCTTGATCCTTATATGGTGCTCTACTAAGGTATAAGGCAATGGGTTTATGGGCCTTGATCCTTATATGGTGCTCTACTTTCTCAATTCTGGTCAATGTGGGACTTAGACTCACACTTGGATTCCTAACAAGGGTGAAGTTACTGCACTCGTCTGAACAGATTTTAACCATCGGCTCTGATACCACTTGTCAGGTTTTACAGAGGGGGTTTCACCGGGGAGAACAACACCAATGAGACCTGAGCCCAACCACATAAGACATTGACACCATTCTCAACCCAAAACCTTAAGGCAATGGGTTTATGGGCCTTGATCCTTATATGGTGCTCTACTTTCTCAATTCTGGTCAATGTGGAACTTAGACTCACACTTGGATTCCTAACATGTGGAATATTAATTTATCTTATATGGGAATAAGTTGACTTGCAAAAAAGTCACTCCAATGTTCAAGGTCTCCTAAATAGTTTGATAGAACTTTTATAACGTCAACATGTACGACCAATATCTCTACTTATTCAAATTACTAAAACTTTCGTATTTGTTAGTTGATTAGATTGAGTATACAACCATCACAAACTCATATGAAAGGAAGAAAAACGATAAAATAAAATGTAAAAAAAATAATAAGAGTTTACTCAAATCGAAATTTCGACTCATCTATTTTAATTTCCTAACTCCTCCCTCCTTACTAATATGATTCATCAACTAAGAAATTTTAAAACAAATATTTAAAAATTAAAATAATTGGAATAAATGAAAAAAAAAAAACATTGTAGTCTACTAAAAGATATTTCTTAAATAATATTTTCATTCTCTAGTTATTTTAAAATTATATCTCCTAATCTAAATTAATTGAATTTTACATTATATTTTTCTTAAGAAAATGATTTTTAGCTTACCACTCTAGTATTTCTAAACTATAAATAGTTAGAGATGAGAATGGAATAGAGAGATATAGTTTAAATATTTCATTTTCATCTCTAAAGTAAAATTTCAATATTTAAATTCATATTCAACAGGTATAAAAATTTTATTTTATTCTTATCTCCCTTTAAAAATAAGTATACATGCTTCTATACCTGTTTCTCTAGTATTCCAAATATCAATTAAATAAATTGTTTATAATAAATAAAAATCATTAAAAAATATTACTAAATATTTAATACGAAAAGAATACACATTTTTTTCTCCAATGTTCAATATGGAGAAAGATATTTTAATTGCATAAATATCAAATAATATTATCAAATAACAATTTGATGCAAATAAACTAATTATAAAAAGGAATAAGGAATTATCAAATATACACCCCAAAAATAAGTTAAGAAACTAATGGTCAAAGAAAAAATAATACAATTATTTTATATTACTTAAAAAATTAAAGGTACATTGGTACTTTAAAATGGACACTTATTCCAAAAATGATAGAAAATGAGATGGGTACGAAGATAAAGATGAATGAATACCTTCATAGTTATTTTACTCTTAAATCCAATATAAAAAGTTAATTATTGTATCTACAAATATGCATATTCGTACTCAATTAATACGAGAACTTATCAACAAAATTATAACAAATTCAAAAAAATATATATGTGAAAACTTTTGTCCTCCATATATATATATATATATATATATATATTTTGAACCAAATCAAAGATGATTCTTTTTTTCAAAAACTATGCCTACCTGTATATTAAAGTTCTAAGTTGTAAGTATATAGGTTTTTCATTCTAGATAGACCTTTTTATTCGTTTATCGAGAATAATATTTTTCTATCAACATTATTTGTAATATTTTAAAAACCATTATTTTATATTTCAATTACCAGTATAATATTTTTATTCCAATTAATTAACTGTTTAATTTTTTATTTTTGATAATTTGTTTAGACTTAAAAGTGTTGTTGATTTCATAAATTATGTAAATTATAATTTCGATATTTAAAAAAAATGGTTCTTTTCTATTAGGAATAATTATTTTTAAAATTTTAATATTATGCTACAGTACTCAATTGCCTGGTCAATGAAAAAGTTCAAGTGTCGTTGTACTACACGTTCTAGTGTTTAAAATATAGTATTAGCACATGGCACTTCTATTTTGTTAAAGTTTACAATAAATATTATTATGCTATTTTAAAAGAAACATTAAATTCCAAAGTGACTATTTCAAATTTTGAAGAGATAAAACTTAAAATTGTATAGAATTAACATTAAATTTTACTCATATTATAATAAAAGAGTAGTTTTAATTTTGAAAGGAAAAAAATTTCAAAAGAATTTTTTATAAAAACTAAATTTAAAGCTCTACTAAATTTACCAACCAATCAAGGTAGTATATGCTTGAAAAGTGTGCCCGAACTTGTTAGTTCTTATACTATTTGACTTCTCCCTTTAAAAAGAATCATCTACAAAAACATCATATTTGAATATTATATTCTTAGCATTGTGATTAGAAAGTCACAAACGATGTTTATACATACAAACTAAAAGTGTGAAACATTTTTCATTACAGATTTAATAAAAAATAATTATTTACAGATTCTTTCACTATAACATCAATGCTTCGAACATAGGTCACAATTCCTTAGCAACAGCCTCTTTTGCTTTAAGATGTGGTCGGTTAAATCGATGTTCTTGAAAAATGAAAATATTGATAATGACCATTAAACCTGGGCCAAAGCTTTTTATTGGTTTTGTCATCAAGGGTTTTGTTTTGTTTTGTTTTGATCGCGCTTTATTCCATTAACAAGTGCAATAATGAAGATGAAGGTATGAAAAATGAAATAAGAAGAGTGTGTGTAATCGTTATCCTAAACATTTGCATGGATGTTAGTTAAGTGGTAAGAAAGGTTTAGGAAGTAAAAAGTGATGATATGAAAGAATATTAAAGATGGGGATTGTTAGAGATAAGGCTTCAAAAATATAATGGACCACCATAATAACTTTCTTACATAATCTTTATGCTGCAAATAATTGTGTGGTCCATTATTTGGTTTGCAATAACTGCTCCTATTTCTTGCTTTACATCTTCATTTTAAATAAATAAATAAATTACAACAGAGAGATTCTTCATTTTTACTGTATATATACTCATTAATACTGTTACTTTATCTGGACAAATCATGTGTGATTTATGATGTAAAAAGATGTTTATATAAATGTTTCTATTTACGTAATTAAAATATTGAATGCTTTGATAATGAGATTGGTTAGTTTCATATTATATATATTAGGGAATATGGTTTTTATTATCTCAAAGTAAAAGAAGAAAAATGCATAAAGCATACAAATAATAAGTCGTGTATGTTCTCTAGAAAAATTAACACTTCCAGGATTATTAAAAAGGTTGAAATTACTTCCCAAATGGTTTTTTTGTTGTTGATTATTTACAATTATATTTAATAATTAATGTTAACATTTTTTCTTAAATCACATGTTGTTAGAATGGTGTAAGTAGCAAAAGTCAGTCAAAATTTGTTAACATCAGTGCAAAAATAGTCTTTTATAACGAATTATCAAATCGATTATAATCTATTTTTTCATAATGAGTGATGTAATGACAATTCTTAAATATAATAAGAATTTTTATATCAGTTATATTTATAATCGATATAGAAAATTTATATGGTAAAAATTTTGTAACAAAATATAAAACTTTTTATGTGTTATATGTAAATTTGGGATAGAGAATGAAATAGTAACACTTTTATAATAAAATATAAGAAATTCTATATCGGTCCGTCACTGTAAGTGATATAATATCTTAATCTTCATTTTTCCTTCTCATGCTTCACTTCACTTTCATTCATTTCCTTCTTTACACTTCTTCTCTCTTTTTTGCCACATTATCGCTCACGATGAAGTATCCTCAGTATCCTCCCTATATTTGTTTTCACACTGCTTACATTCGCTTCTTCCTCTTGTGGTCTTCATTTGTTGTCGCTCCTCTTTTTTCTATTTGTAGTCCTCATTCTTCTCATTGTCACATTTATGCAATGTTATCGCTCTCATCATTTTTTTCTTTTCTGCTCTCTTCACCGCATTGTTAAAGTCTTTCTTGTTGCACTTGCGGCTCAAATGATGTTTTTGTTCACTTCATTTATTTTCTATTTTATATATTTATGAATTTGCTTACAAAATATCAAATTATATTGAGTAAAAAATAATGGTGACACAAATAAAATTTCACAATATTTTGTACGTACTAAAACTTATTTAACAAACTTTTGTAAATAAGGATTAAATGTCACAAATAAATATAGCCTATTATATGTTTAAGATAGATTAATGAAAAATGAGTTAAACACAAAGATTTGGTGTTTTCCCATTTGAAGTTAAAATTCTAAAAAAATCCGAAGGTAATTGAAGTTTAGGGAAATTAATGAACAAGCTAATCACTAAAAACGTTATTTCAGCGAATCCCCATGGTGACAAGTTGGTTTCGAAGTCATTGGGAATTTGACTAAAAGACTTTGGATTCGTGATGAATAAATTGGGCATTGCTGCTGCTTTCATCTTTTATTTTGCGCTGTCTTTTCTCATCAACCAAAAGGAACATTAGGTACAACTTCAACGCGGAAGTGTTTCAAACGATTGCTTCATCAGTGGAATTAAGATTAGTAAAGGAAACATCTTTATCTAATGTCAAAATGATGAATAGATTAAAGGCTTATGTGCTAAACTCAAGATAGTAACATCCACTCGAATAAACTCTCTACACCTTAATCCTTGCTTTATTTTGAAGATTAAATTTTAGCCTCCCAGGTATATATTACAACCACATAAATTATTGAAGAATATAAGTATATACTTTTATCGTAACTTAAGTTATTAAAATTTACACAATAAGTTAATTATCAATTATTATAATAAGTGGTTTAATATATAAAAATAATAATTAATTTAATTTATTCAATTAAAAAAATTAATTAACCAATTTTCTTACAAAATGTCTTTTAATTTAATTTAAATTATATTATTTAAAATGTCATAAATTTTGCAGCGGCATTGTAATTAAACATGCTTAAGTAATTCAACAATAATAGATGAATGAGTACATATTGAAGTTAAAAATTAAATATTATATGGAATTTGATATTAAAAATATGACACGACATTAGACTGATGGTTGAATTGCAGCTGTACGGAGTTACTTACCCACGTCGCGTCCGATAGAAATACTGTCGCAGTAGGAGAAAAAAAAAGAGAGAAAAAGAACAAGCGATGACGTTAAAATAAAATATTTAATCAAGACACATAACAAGAATAATTTTGAAAAATTCCTTAAATTTTAATGTTAATAAAAACACAGAATAGCGACTTTTATAAAAAAAAATCAAATAAAAACTATTCATAGTGATGGAAAAACTCAGTTAATGAATGTCATAACTGATACTATTAGTGTTTAGTGATTTCTCTTACAAATATATACATAATTTTGGAATTAATAACGTAAAATAATTTTAGTTTGAAGTATAAAAATAAAAGAACATCTTCATTTTCTAAATACTGGACATGAATTTGTGCTTGACTTTTACTGTATAGTTGTTTGTCGTCATTGGTGGCTGTATAACAAACGTCACATCTCTGCAAACATAGCACGTATCTGAGACAATATTTTAATGTGTGAATTAAATTACTCCAATCACAATTGATGACAGGTTCGTGCCTAACTAAGCCTAATTGGCTCATTAATGTAGATGTTTCAAATTTGAAATTACTGTAGGAACACGTGCAAGGTGAATAAGTGAATAAAAGTGTAGTAACAGAAGTAGCTTAGTAGAATTAATATAATGATAAAGTTTAGAAGTTAGAAGAAGAAGAAGAGAAAAAACTAAGTTCATCTATCTAATCATGTTTTTGAGGAACTAGAAGGTCACATCATGTTGGCACAGTGTAATGTTTTAGGTAGGGACAGAAAGTTCCCCATCAACTCACTGTGCAGGGTGTTATGTTAACCTAATAACCTCACCTTTATTTTTATTTATTTTTTATTCACCACAAAACAAGTTAACTCCCATCTTAAGTAACACTGCATTATTGTTATTATTCAGATAACTGCATTGCACCACATAGGTGTCATTATTATAACATATATTATCTTCTTAATTAATCCTCAACCAAAACCAAAATCAAACAATTATCCTATGACAACGATGTCTCAATACGCTGATATTGGACAAGATGTACAAATTGAAGTCCACTGTTGTTGTAGAGAAAAAATGTGCTACCAAATGACAGCTTTTAAGTTTGGTTCAAAGGGAATGTTAATAGTTTTATTGACTTTGGTGGAAGTGCCAATGTTTCTAAATCAAGGGATGAAGACAAGGAGCATAAGGATTCTTGGACTTTTATTCATACACTCAATCTTATACGATCATTCACAATTTACATTTACTTTTTATATAAATATTCCAAAATGTTTTTTTATTTAATTAATTATTTGTATCGAATTTCGCATTAATAATTGCTTACAACTCAAATCATGATAAAATTAATTATAAGTTCTTATCATCAATTTTGTGGGACCATTTCTATTTATTTTTTCCTGTCACACAGGCTCTCTTCTCTCCTCTTCTTCACCTTTGTTCTTTTCTCACAGTCACGGGATGTCTCCCTCCTTCAAAATAATATTTTAATGTTAACAATTGTGATCTAATACAACCTCCAAAGAAACTAACCAAATAATATTATAAGTTATACACAATTAAAAAAAGTGTAATCACAGTAGTAACAAAATAATTTTATGCTTAGAATCGAGATTTGTGAATTAGAAAAAATCACATTTCAATTCTCAGTACTGATGCTCTTTCAAATTGGAAGATGATGAGGAGGATCAAAATGTCCAACTTGCAAGAGAGAAAGTCAGAATATCGTTTTCACAAACCTTTGTAAATATGTTTGCAGGCTGCATGCAAGTATGAAATACGGACAAAATATTTCGATTGTGGACACTGTCATGTACAAAGAAACAAATCTACTTCAATGTCTTTCATTTTTTTCTTTTTTTGAAAAATGGAATTAGTAATTATGTACATTTTGAATACATCACTTTAGCTGAATATCGAGACATTATTTACTATTTCTTTTATCTTCTGAAAGATTGGTGAATGATCTAAAATAAATAACTCCTCAAATGTGGTTGTGTTGAATGAAGAAAGATATTCCTGATGAAAGTCCTAATAGTCATACAAATTGATATCACAATCAACACGCAATAAAATACATTGTCCTCAAATAAGATAGTTAAGACCAAGAAATCTTCAAGTTAATTAGTCTTCTTGACATTTGTTTGTACTACATTAACAATTAAGGAAGTGTGATTTTGTTAAAGAAAAATTATGTCCAGAACACACTTACATTTTCACAAGAAGATATTACTTAAGTTTCGTTCAACTTCAATCGACAAAAGGTGCGAGGAAGATACTCTTATTGTAAACTTTAATAAAAACTTGGAAACTTCACCTTTAAAAAGTCAATAAAATGTTTACATTTTTCCGAAGAAATTCCTTTGTCCAAAGGACTTGAAACAAATATTGTGTCGTGGAGTGCTCTTAAAGAAATCCATTTAAGTCAGGTTCGTGTCATTGTTTATGAACTGTAAGGTACACCTCTGTCTCTTCCCTCCATAAATAAAATATGATTCCGTGGTTTATATTTCACAAAACTAGAACACATTCTCAGAAATTACGAAAAGAAAAAAGAGAGATTGAGTTGAAGGAGAATTAGAACGTGGCGTGTTGAAGGAGTGAGGATCGAAGGACCTGAAACTAATAAGCTACAGTGTAGAACTATTGTGTTTAGTTGAAAAAATTGACAAAACTCCTAATACTTTGCACCAGGCACCCCTGTTTTTAAGGGGCAATTAAGGGGTCCAGAACCAGCCCATGACTCGCTGGTTAGCAGAACCAAGGGCAGCCCCTCAAGGATCCCACCCCACCAAAACAAGATTACTCATTTCATCACTAACCAAAAACCAAAACAAACCAGTGTGGGTCCACATACAAATAATCTAATAACTTCAGAGATGAAAAATAAACATCCCATGAACACACAAAATACTTCTTCTTCACCTCAGTTCCTCGCTCTTTAATATTATTTTTTTCAGTATTTTAGTAAATATTATTTTTTTAATCTGACAGATCTACTTGCTTTAAAAGAAAATATTTTCCACCCAACAAAATCTTTTGGTTAAACAACACTACAGACAGTAATTAAATCACCCTTTCACACCCTTTCACACCAGATTATCTTAAGATAAGAAACAACACTACAGACAGTAATTAAATCACCCTTTCACACCAGATTATCTTAAGATAAGAAACTAGCATCGTTGTGTTGTGTTGCACGAGGATTGCATGTTTTAGATAAAGTACTTACAAGCATAATTAAGGTTTCTTTTCAACTATTAAATATAGAGAATTTTCCCATGATCTATTAATCTATACCCTTATCCAAACATACGTCGATTATTATCAAAAGCTTACAGCAGTTTTAACTTTTAATGAACCCTCAAATAGAATATGTTTTTTTTTTCTTTTGCCTGTTACCTATCAGATGATTGTTTTGTGAATAAAGCAGCACAAAGCTGCACAGCGCCATAGGAATAGAACAGAACCAGGATTTCAAGGATTTCACCACCTCCCATAATTTAATAAACACAGTAGGCAGCAACACTTTCTGCCCCTTTCTCTCAAACACGAGATGCAGAGAAAAAACCATTATTATCATTTTTTGTCCATGTCTTACGGGGGAGAAAATGAGCAATCACAAAAATTTAATTAGCTTCCATCTTCTAAAATCTCAGAACTCTGCATGTCAAGTCCACTGTTCAGTGCTACCACCACTCAAACAAACAAAGCCAAACAAAGCCCGAAGATCACGCCAAAGATAAACATACACATACATCACTAACTAGTTCAGAATAAAATCATTAAAAGCTTAGAAAGCAAAATAAATTCCCTTCTGGATATATCATTCTCTCCCATTAAGGTGCTTGATCATCATCATCTCATCAACAATATTTAAAAAAAGGAAATTAAACCACTAATTAATTAACTGGTAGTAACATCATCAACAACAACAGCATCATCGTGATCATTAACCTATCTAACACATTATTCTTCACCCCTCATAGATCAAGAAGTAGAAGAAGACCCGTTAGCACCAACGTTCACCCCACCAAAGTGATTGCGACTCGGATCCTCCGCGCGATCTTCAGCACCACCACCACCGATGTTGGTATTGTGGTCTTCAAAACCCTTGGCACCCCCATTTGCATCATTATCATTAATATTATTAGTAAGATCATCATTGCTAGTAATATTAACATTATCTTTTTTGGCCAAGGTGTTTTTGTTGTTGTGCATCCAAACCTTGAGAACGCTTCTATCAACGCCAACCTCGTTGCAAAACTCGTGAATCAAATCTTCGTCTCTCTTCTGCATCTTCCACCCTACTTTCTCAGCAAACTTGTGCATCTTCTCCTTCTGCTCCTGGCTGAACTTGGTTCTGAAACGCTTTCTGGTGAGTGCGGTGGAGGGTGCCGCAGTGCTCTCCGGCGGAGCGGCGAGACCGGCGGAGAGGGCGAGGAGCATGTGCGGGGCGGAGGGGTAGTAAGAGGAGGAGATCGGGGGCGGGGATGCTGAATTCGGGCTTCGATTCGCCGCCGCTGCTGACTGGAACGGAGGCGGAGGGTGGTGGCGATGGTGCGGCTGGTACTCGATCACATGCGTGGTGGATGCGATAGGCGGCTCATCCGGTTCGCGGCGGTGGAAGTTGCGGTGGCAGCCGCAGGCTGCGCATTTAATGGAGCTGGGGTCGGCGGCAGTGGCTGTGGGGGATGGCATGAACTCGCCACAGCCATCTAAGGCGTGGCCACCCAGGTTGGCGGCGTGGTTTTTGAGGCATTCTTTGTAGGTGACGGCGGCGGGTACGGGGTGGTGGTGGTGGTGATGGTGGCGCTTGAGGACCCCGTTGGAGAAAGACAAGGCTTTTGTTGCGGTGGGGGTGTTGATCCTGGTGGGTGTTTCGGTGTCATGTTCTGGGGATTTTGTTGTTGCACTGGGAGTGGTGTTGTTTATCGTTGTTGTTGGGGTTATGTCCATGGCTCTAACATCTAGGGTGAGTCAAAGTAACAATATTTAAAAAACGAAAAAAGGTTTGCTTTTTATTTAGGGTTAGGTTTTGTGGCGGAGATTAGAGCGAAGTATGAGAGATATCAGAGTTCCAGGAATTGGTGAAGGTGGTGGTGGTGGTGGTGTTTGGCACTGTTGTATATGGGAGAAATAAAATAGGAAGAAAATGGTAAGAGAGAAAAAGGAAGGGGTTGGAGGAGGGAGGAGAAAGAGCAGTGTTGATGATGGTGTTGTTGAGTTGAGATGAGTTGAGTTGAGTTGAGAGAGTGATGAGATGAGTGTTGATAATAAAAATCTGGGTTTGGGATTGGGTTATGTGGTGGAGCTTCTTAACCAGTTGTGTTTTTAACCCTGGTTCTAATCCATGGTTAAGTTATTGACCCCACTTGAGGTTAGATGTGAGTAATAAATATGCGCGCTTGGGGTGATGACCCTACAGTTTATTACCACTATTATTAGTTATTAGGAGGAGTAGTGTAGAATAGTAATGGTTTTAATTTGGGAATTTGATTTGATTTTGAGTGGTTAGTGTGGTGCAGTGTGTTTAGGGGGGTGAGTGGTTTCTTTCTTAGCATGAGAATGGTATGGTCTGCAATTCTGAGCCCATTCACTGTAACCCATCTTAATTTGTCAAGTTGGCAGGGAAGGACGGGACGGGACAGGCTTTCACAGTAAAATCATTGAGGTTTTTCATTTTAGGGATGCAACCCATTCCCCTTTTCTTTTTTTCCTCTTCACTTTTTCTCTTTTCCTATAACCCCTTGGTTAATCCACCCTCTCATGCTCCACTCCCAAATTAATACACATCCAACAAAACAAACACATTTTATTAAAAAAACACTATCTTTTCAAATCAATTTATCCCCCTCGTATGGATAAACCATTCATTTCCTCTTCCAACTTTTATCTTCTAAAATACTTTCTCAAATAACACTAACCATTTAGGTAACTTTTTCAAAATATTAAATATTTATTATCTAAGTCTTTAAGCTCATATATTTCAACATAGTTTAAGTATTAATCTGAAGATTCTTATTTTAAATAACCTTGAGAGTAACTAGAAGGGAAAATAATAATAATTCACGGTGAGCTACTACTAAAAAAGATGAAATTGAAAAACCACACACACACACACTAGTATAATATTACATCTCAATTTGTTTTGAAGGGACTGAGAAGTATCTTTGTCGGCATTACGGACAATACAACGGTATCATGGCAAGGGAAACGGCGTCGCATTACGTAACTGCTCGATTGGCCCCGACAAGAGAAACATGTCCTGAAACCGTACCGGGGAACTAGGTGGTATAGATGTACATTTTTTTATTAAGACCAAAATCCCTTCTCACTCCCACCTTATTACAACTTAACCACTTAAAAGACCTACCAAATCGGACGACACGTGTCAAGAGATCACGTGTCTCACACGTGTGCAAAGCCCTGTGGTTTCTTCAAAGTTCTTTACTATTTTTACTACTAAAAAATTGTTTCTTTTAATACCCTCGAAACCCTCTAACAACATCTCCATTATTATATTTGCATAACTTCAGCACAAACTCACATAAATTTAACATTACATATTAAATATAGGTTCCTTATCCTTCCGAGTAGAGTTTATATATTTAGATTTATGACAGTGTTGTTATAGTTTTTTATTTATTTTAATAAGTATTTTTCTTTGTATATTAGATAGATGAATTTAATTATTAAAATGAGGGAAAAGGAATGATAAGAGTGCTTTACGGAACATAGTAAAAGAGAAAGGAGGAGGTTAGGGACACTGAATAAAGAGAGAATATTTTTATGTTAGTGTGACGTAAGCCGACTAAAGACAGAAGAGCTAAAGTTTAATCATGGAATGGCGTGTAGACAAGCGCTGAATCGATGCATAGAAACTCACAAATCACATAATAGCAATAGTAACAGTACTGATATTAGATTTATGACTATCAAAATGGCGTGTTAGGTGAAAGTAGAACACAATATATGTTAAAACATTTATTAATGCGTCATTTTAGTTTTTCAAATATATTTTCTTAATTCCATTTTTATTAGTACAAATTAAATTAAATACATATAATAAAAATAACACAATAACTGGTCTGACTAATTGAGCTAACTTCTATTAGCATTTACAATTATATTAATTCGCGTTAAAAATCAAAGTTAAACAAATATGCTACAAACTACCCATGGACCTCCTCACTTTTATTTTTTATCAGGATTAAATACATTCTTTATCCTCATTTTCGTAATGTTTGTTACAGATGGTCCTCATCTTGACATAATGTTTAAAATGGTCTTTATTTTGACCGAATGTTTAAAATGATCCTCATTTTCACAATTCGTGTTTTATTTGGTTTTTTCATGTGACGCTGTTTAAATCAGCATCACAACAATCCAAGCACAAACAAACCCCAAAATAGAATTACGAAAACCCTAACCCACGAGCAAACACAACCCAAAAAACCCTAAACCCACTTACTTCATTGATGATGATTAACTCGAAAATTGAAATGAAATGCACGACTGCAATCCAACGATGAAATGGCAAGTATCAGTTGTTTCCTCTACAAATCCGAGCTCAAGAAAGATAAAGATGAAGAAATTGCCTCCAACAATGAAGAGCGCGACTGCAATCCAACTCAAGACCTAATTGCAAAATTTCTTCCAAATTGAAAAGTTAACATTAATTAGTCATTTGTACAGTACACGTAACACACCCTCATGCAACGTAATACAAACAGTGTCACATGTACAATGTTTCGTTACTGATTTAAACGGCATTACAGAAAATGACCAAATAAAACACGAATTGCGAAAATGATGATCATTTTAAACATTCAGTAAAAATGAAGACCATTTTAAACATTCTATCAAAATGATGACCATTCATAACAAACATTATGAAAATGAGGACAAAAATATATTTAAACCTTTTTTATTATCATCCTCTTTTAACACACATGGAAAACAAGCATGCCACAACTAAAATCCAAAACATGAATATTACGCAAAATATCGTGAGTAAAATGATTCTCGATCTTGAACTACCTCGGAACAACCATTGATATCAAGACCAAATTTTAACAAGGGAAAAAATCATAAATATCCAAAATTCTAACATAAAACCTTAACATAGACTTTCAAGTTTAAAGCAATTTATTTTATTTTTTTGCAGGGAAACATGTGCATTATATTTGTATTTATAAAAGAACATGTAATAAGAAACATATTTTAATGTTTATTTACCAAGTTTTACAAAGTCTTATCATGTGTCACATCACCTAATTTTATATAAGAACATTGTTATATCATTTAAATTATATAAAATTACACAAAATACAAAATAATCCATATTACATACTTCATATTCAATTTTAACATCTACATCAATACTTACCATTCAACATTTAACTAGATTGAATCTTGATCAATCAATCTTTTGAAATATATATATATATATATATATATATATATATATATATATATATCAAAATATATATCTTATTAAAATTACTTTCATATATCTCTAATATCATTGTACATTGTACTAAATACTTAACGACTTGTGAAATACATATAATATATATTATGTTGAATTTAAAAATTAGGCATCTATCATACAAACAAATTCAATAATGAATTAGAGGAAAAAAACATTATTTATTCATGTAAAAGAGTATATTTCTAAATTATTTTCACAATGTAGAAAACGTTATAAAATTCTTTAATGACTCTCACCACCCAATATCCATATGACTCCAATAAACAATAGAGTTACCATAAACTTTCATAGACATTTCCAAATCAAATACATTTACTACAACATAACACATAACATTATCCTCTTCGTAAACATAATATTTTCTTCTAGATATATAATTTTTCATAAAAATAACATGCAAAATTATAGTTTTACTAAGTTTCTATATCAAAATAAAATTTAATAAATTTGGAGAAAGGTGTCTCAATAGCTTAAATATGTGACAATTGATTGATAAGGTGATTTAGTGGTTAAATGGAAAGAAAAAGAGAGAAAGGTCATGATTTCGATTCTCCCTACTAACAATTTGGAGAAACAAGGTTGGTTTAGAAGGTAGAGTGACAAATGTTGTGATTTCAACTCCCTTCACTAATAACAACTAACATTCGCACATCATCTCATTTGTTTAAAGATTTGAGAACACTATAGCATTCATGTCGACGAGATATAATTTCTATCTGATCTAATTGTTAAATAGAGAAAGTTCCCCCTTTTCCCCTTTCAGAGTCAGTTTAGGATTTCATATATGTAGGGAAGTTTGTTTTTGCATGTGTGAGTTTGGGTTTTCTAAGGAACCTATGTCCAATTAGGATTATTAGGGTGTCATTGGATTGTTGATCTGCATATTCCTTGTGCAAATTTTGTCCATCTCAATGTCGGTGTTGTTCCTAAGCCGATAATATAAGTTAGTTATTTATGAAATAATTGTGTTTTGTTGAATAATTGGAGTAAAACTGTGGTTTGATTCTTTGAATGAAATGTATGTTTAGAATTAGCTAATTTGATCAATTGTATGGTTTGTATTTGGCTGACTTATTTTACCGGATGAGATGTAAAGATGAGATAATGATTGTTTAGATGTTTATCTAAAGAATTGATGAGTTTAACTCATTTGTTTTTTGTTTTCCAAATGGTATATATTTGATTTGTAGTATTGTGTTATTTTTAAATGATGGGAAAAAAATTTAAAATATCAATCGAAAGTTAAAAAATGGTCAATTCATTTGAGCTACGCTATCACCTTGTTTCAGTTGGTATTGGAGGTTTTGTGATGTAGATAGAATTGGATTTTGTATGTTCGATTGATGTTTCAATTAGACCTTTAAACTTTGTAATTTGTTACTTATTGGACAAAGAGATTTATAAAACAAAGTTTATTGAAAGTTCTAAGAGATATACATTCTTTAATGCTTTACAGATTTTCTCTTATTTAGAATACATGTTGTATTAAAACTTTTTTATGTAACTTAGAAATCTTGTAATACATAAATTATATACTATATTACTTAATGTCAAATTTAAAATACTCTAAATTAGTAGAGTGATTCTACTAATTTAGGTTGATACACTAATCCTTTTCTATATTATTTAAATATAAAAATACAAAAATATGAGAGAAAAAATAATTTTTAAAAATAGAAAATAAATTAAATGGTGTTTTATTTAATTCATTAATTTGAAGTAAGATGAGATAAAATTTATAATAAATTAGTGAACACAAATTCACCCATATGTTTTTATCACATCCAATAGTCTTACATCTCTTAGAAGTCGATGTTTAAGACGGTTTAAATGTTTCTTTCTCTTTTCACCCACTGAAACATCTTTTTAGGACAAAACTTGGACGGAGTCCCACTCCAAAACGAACAATACCTAAGAATGCATGGTGGGGTTTGAATACTCTTTCTTCTTTCCACCCATCGATAAGAATAATTATATATTGAAAGAAATTATAATTGAATCAAATTCTATGTGAATTATGTTTTAGGTGTATATACTAATGACATTGAAGTTCAAATTTAAAATATCGTTGCAATTTTTCTATAGAGATAAAATATCATAGAAATTACTTTTTCTTGAGTCGAAGAAATTTCATCCCTTCTCCTAAATCAACTTATTAAATATTTTTGTTATCCATTCCTTTACAACGATGGACAGTGAGATGATGAATTGCCTTGCATATCACGCATACAATCTCTGTATCTATTTTCTTTATTATGCATTTGAAAAGATTCGAACTTGTATATATTTGAAATATTGATCTAGTTTGATAGTTGAAAATTCTTTCCGTATATACTGCATAAACTTCGTATATATGTAAAATATAAAAGGCTTTTAAAAAGCTTTCAAAATCTATTGTTTTGAAAAAAGAAGAAGAAGAAGAATAGTGTATGTGTATGTACAACCTAAATTCAACTCAAATAATGCCAGTCTAAATTAATTTAGTGTATGTTGAATACCTTTCTAAGTATAATTTTATTAAGAGAGTTTACAAAGAAAAAATAAAAGTTATTTTTTACTACCACTCGTGCTTATTAAAAAAAATCAATTAAAATTACGCCAAAAATAATAAATAAGTTTTTTTTATATATAAAAACCCAAAAATCTTTGAAAAAAATTATTCTAAGAATTTTACATATATTGCAAAAAAACATTTTTTTTTTAAATTTGTCCAAACACAATCCGATCTAAATGTACGATGCAAATTTAATTTTCTGGAGCACGTAATTTAGACTAAGGTGAGCAACTTCCATCTAATTGCTACGCACAACCCTTTGAGAGCAAGGCTGCATCGGTTCCAAACAATTATTAGCAGAGCTTGATGTGCATCACAAATGTCCAACATACATGTCTTTCTAATTTGTGTGAATCTTCCCATAACAACAAAAAAAGAATGATTTGTGTTTACCCTGTTTCTAGTTTCAGCTAGCATCTTCCATTGCAATGAAACAAAACTTAAAGAAAAAGAAAAGAAAAGAAACTTTTTTTTTTTGTTGATGTTAATTCCATGGTGAATGAGGAGGTACGTGATGGAAAAAGTTGAAATTGAAGAATTAGAGAAATAAAGAGAAAGTGTGTGGATGGAAGAATAGAAGACAATGACCCATTGAATTGGACATTGGGTATATTATAACACTTTTGGTCTCCCTCAAGAGTAATTGTCAAGCAACAACCAACATATATAATCTTCATATGTACACCAGTTCTGTGATCTTTCCCTCCACGTTGCCATGCCCTACTAGCACAAGTACCACCCTATATATCTATCTATCTCTAACTCCATCTCTATGCAATTTCAACTGTGGGTCATCCTTCTTTCAACAAACAATGATTTTCAACCTTCAATGGCCCAAACACCCCCACTGCAAATTCTCCTCTCTTCTTCTTTCAATAATTCTTTCCCTTCACTTCCCATTCACTTCTTTTCTTAATATAAATCATCACTTAATGTCTAATTCCATACTCGAAATATATAAAAATAATACATTGTATTATTTATATTTGTTAGGAATTCAAGTGTGAGTGTATGTCCCACATTGACTCAAAATGAGAAAGCAGAGCACTATATAAGGATAAATACCCATAAAATCATCGTATTAGGGTTTTGGGTTCAAGTCTCATTGGTATGGTATCTCTCCGGTGAAACTTTTTCTATAGACCTAACAAGAGGTATCAAAGTCAATGATTAAAACCGACTCAGACAAATGTATGATCTTTATATCGAAAGTTTTTCTCACAGTAATAATTTTTTTTTTTTGTGCTTTGTACTAATTAGGTTGGGGGATGAAGGAAAAAGCCAGCGAATATATATGTGAATGAATGTGTGTGCTAAATATGCAATATAGGAGAATTGAAAGGAAAAGAAAAAAAAGGGGATGGAAAGCGAAGTGTCACGCCAAGTTTGATAAAAGCCAGCTTTGCGACTTAAGAACCAAAAACTATTACCCTTTACGAGATAAGGTTTTATGTGGCCTCTTTTAATTGCTGTACATAGCAAGATGAATCCAATTATCATGATGAGTGCATTTTCATAGGATTCAATTACGGAAAAGTTTCTCATAACAAGTGCTTCACACTCACAATAATGATGCACGTTTCATGCACATGGGAGAAACCTCTCAATGCCTTTCTCTGCCATTTTCTTCCCACACCTAGTTCACCAACACGCAATCTCTTCAAATTCAAGTTTGCAAATACCTTCCACAAACTCTGTTTCTTTCAACTCCACAATCATTTTGTTCTAAGATTTTCAAATTACATCAGTATTTGTATTTTAGTATAATTTATAAAAGAAGAAACTTTTTTTTTGAATGATTGTAAATCTGGTATTGGGCACATGTGGTTATCTGATATGGAAGGAAGGGTTGATATTGCATGCATAGTGGAGAATAGAGAGTGGCCAGAAGAGGCCAATTAATTATGGTCAGTGAATGGTCATTCTCTGAGCATATTAATGGATTAGGAGAGTTGATGAAAGAAAATAGACAAGAGTATTGGTAAAAGAATCCAAAGTGAAGAAAGGGTAATTTATTTATTCTGTTTGAAATATTCTTCCCATGTCAATAAATTATTAACAGAAAGTGGTTGTCTCACTTTACTGAAAATAATAGGATTCAAGGGTTGTTGTTTGTTGTTGGTGTTGGTGTTGTTGATGTTGTTCCATTCCATTCCATGGTATGGATTAGAATGCAAGTTTATGATGATGTGCAATGTCCCACGGTCTTACAAGTTCATTAAGGAGCACCCCATGTTCTTTATCCATGGCTACCCCACTACACCATTTCCGCGTAGGCATTTTCTAGTTCTTACAACCATGTAAAAACCTTGCTAACGTTAACCCAACCAACACCAACATTCTAATTTCTCTTCATAATTAATGTCCTTACACTCCAACGTTAGCTTTTGGGCCCTCCCACAATCATCCAAATTATACTAAGTGGTCTATTCAAAGAGGTAAAATAACATACCCTTATTATGGTCTCTGACATTTCTACCTAATTGTCACTTTCAACTGCGCAACTCTCAGAAAGTTGGAGTAAAAAAAAACCACCTCAAACATCACACCTATTTGCATTAACAACTCCTCTCTGGTCCTACGTGCCTCTTTCTCCCACGAAATCAAATTATTAAATTATTAAAAGTTTAGAGAAAGGTTTTGTTTTCAAGTACAGAAATTAATGAATATTAGGAAATTAGCATAATTGGTAATGTTGTGTTGTGTCACTTCACAACTGGCAATTTTGTTCTCCTGCTTCCGATCAATAATACATGGATGGTTATTAAAAGATGCTACACTTATGATTGTTGTGCCTTAACCACTCGAATTATTTTTCCCCCTTGCGAAATTATCGAACCAGATCTCCTGCTGAAAGAGAATATACAATGGAGAAAAAAACATTTCATCTTCAAATTGTACCATGAATCAAATCTTTTCACTTGTACTCCCTCTCTATCCCCTCCACATAATGCGTGTCCTTTTATGGATCATACTCACACCACCATCAATTTTCTTCCAAAATTCTAAAATATTACTTAACTTTCATAATTACTTATGCAATATCCATTCATTAATATAATAGTCCTAAACAAGCCATGGAGAAACTTTTGTACTTTATTTGACTTTTGGATGGCTTTACTCAAAACTAACCATTCTATAAATCTTTCTTATTAATTTTCATTTGGTTTGTGTTTTAGGAAATGATTTCAATCATTGATTGTATTTATAACCAGTGTAATTAACTATGTATTATGCTATTAATCATATTTACATTTAATAGTAATTTAATCAATTTAATTATATCTTTTATCGATAACTATTTTATATAAAATATTTTTTTTTCTTAAAATATATAACTTTTACTATTCTTTTAAGAAAAAAATCAATTTAGTAATACTAAAAATTTTATTAATATGTAATATTTTATTATCTAACTTTTTGTTTACAAAAATTATTTATTTTTTACTTTCTCAAATTTTACTTTTTAATTCTCACAATTTTTTATTTATATTTTACTCACTATGATATTTTTAAATAAAAATATAAGAAATGTGAATACATTTCATTAAAAATATAAGAAAAGTAAGAATATTTATCTCAAAACTAGAAACAAATGAATGTTTATTTATTAAAAAAATATATAGAGATAAATATCTTTTTAAAATTAGAGTAAGCATAAGCATATTCGGCCTATCCGGAAAAATAAGTATAATTTTACCAAAAATAATTAATGAATAAATTGAATCAAACCAAAATTAACTTTTAGCAATGCTTTTTAGAGGCCGAGAGATTTTTGTCTTCTAGAGTTGGTTAATCCTTCGTGGTCCTCACCAGGGTTCTTGTTATTTTACGGCCCAGGCCTTTCTAGTTGTATTTGGACTTTGAACCTACGTTTTGAGTAGCCCTGTTCCGGGCCCATGTAGAGGCCTTGATAGTACCCTTCTCAAGTTACTATTTAAACCTCCCATCCAAAGTGAACTAGTTTAGAAAAAAATACGTCCAAGGAACACAGGTTTTCCTGGACTAAAATTACACAACAAAAATTAGAATTATCTTTTTCTAAGCTAAATTTAACTTTAGCATAAATTAACTAATATAAAGTCTGTCCTATAGCTTGTTCAGTGTTTTAACTTTTACACTAATTAATTTAGTCTATGATAAAGATTAGTTCTTTTTTTTTTCTTTTTTTTTTTTCAAAAGAACTTATGAGAAAATCCATCCAAATATATACTAAGTGGCGTCATTGTGAGTGTGGTAAAAATAATAGAGAATAGTTTCAATTTTTTAGCATTTGCAGGAAATAAATACCACAAAACCAGTCATGAAAAACGATAGTGTTTGAAAGTCTATGCTAAATAGTGCATTAAGTTACTATTTTGTTGTTGATAAAAGTAAATACAAATATAGAATACAGTATGAAGATGTGAAATAATAAGACTTATTTTAAGTTTTCAAATGTTTGCACTATTAAAGTAAAATGTTATCAAAATTATTAACGTGTGATATAATAGAATACCAAAAAAAAAAAAACAATAACCTTTGTCTAAGTTCCACAATTAAAGATTTTCTATCTGGCTTAAATTATTTTTTCTAAGTTATTCATTCCATCTTTTTGTGAGAATTTAAAACATTTCTTTATGTACTCGAAAAGAAATTAGATGTATGAAACTTAAAAAGAAATATTCTTACATCATTCAACCATCATCTCGATGAAATTACAGGCTAAAGTCACGGTTGATTAATCCATACAAAATAAAATAACAAAACGTATCGTCTTCTTCAATAATCAAAATTTTAAAATTAGATTACAGAATAAAAAAATGAAAAAAAGATAAAAACACGTAATGCAACTTTCAAAAAAGAAAAATAAGAATCATAAAAGTTTCCTCATGTACAAATGGATATTCTATAAAAAACAGTAACTAAGAAAAATAAATAACTTTGTTTCTTTAATATTTTTTAATTCTTCGATGGAAAAAGAAAAAAGGTGTTATGTCTCTTTACTTTCCGTTATATTTTAGCCTTTATACTTTTAAATTCTAATTTTAAAAAGTATACAATTTTAGTCACTTTTTTATTTTATGGATATTATAGATATGAAAATATGCATTTTTAGAAATGAAAATCTAATTTTAAAAAGTATACAATTTTAGTCACTTTTTTATTTTATGGATATTATAGATATGAAAATATGCATTTTTAGAAATGAAAAACCGATTTGATTGATTTGAAAGTAAGAATAAAAATATGAAAGCTGATTAAAAAAAACATATGAAAGAGAACATTTTTTGCCATGAATGTTTAGAAGACCCTTTAATATGCGAGTATTTGTACCATAAGTACTTGAATGATGATGATGATGAGATGAGATCCAAAAGTAGTGATATTTTGGAGCAATTGAATGATTAGATAGTGTGTGCTACAAATAAATTGGGTTGCATGTGGATATTTAGGCAACCCACATGCAAGAACATGAGTACTACTACACTTCGCTTCTATTCTATCTTCTTCTTTTTTCCTTTTCCTTAGACAATACTTCCACCACATTCAATGCGCCACCAATAATCTTATACTTTTAACATTCAAATTTATACAACCATACTTCTGTTTATCGTGATGGTTAGAATAACTCCTTTCAAAACTACCCCAAAAATCACAATTATGTAAATATCAATAAGAGATATCAATTGTCTCGTAATAAAATTTGAGTAGATTGAATCCCAAGTAAATGATACTGTTTGAGCTGTTATAGTATTAAGTGAAAAAAATTACATATTTATTAATGATTGTCTAGTATAAACACTCAATTCTAATAATTGGTATGAGAGTTAAAATTATGAATATGATTCTTTAAAGAAAATTATAAAAAAATTGTTACGGTCGCACAATTATCATTGTTCGTTCCAAACCGTAAATACATGAAACCTGTTCTGATGTGAACATGGTCTAATTGGTGGAGACAACTGCGACCACAGTTGATTAGTTGCATGTGCATTGCACATGTCTTTGCTAATTATTGCTTCTGATGTTGATCCTGATTCATGGGTTGGAATCACGCATAAAAATCAAGTTGGAACCTATTCTACATTTTTTTTTTGTTCTTGGTGTGCCCCACATTTGCTGGAACACACAACATGTCACAAAGTCTAAAGCCACACTCCAATTATAGGTCATCTGTCTCACCTTCTACGCGTAAGAAATTTGCAAGTTTTGTTTTATTTTTATATTTGTATTGGAGTTTTTCAACATAAATTTTCATGTTTGAGATAAATCCACAATGGGAACAACATTTGAAGATGATAAATTTATTTGAATGTTTTATTTTATGTCTTCATATATCTCATTGGATAGCCGACAATAAATTCAGTTAGGCCATTGAGATTCAAACGAATCAGGCACCAAGCTAGGAGATAACATAATAAACTCACATGATAAGGATTTATATATACAACTAAACTAATTTATCTTCTTTAAAAGGATTGAACTGTGTAAATTGTTTGAATTATTATTAATGAACATTCTATTTTAAAATATATTTTCTAACATCATAAGTTATAATCAGTTTAGTTTAAACTGTTCTGTATAGGAATAACTGAGTTTTGAACAACTCTTCTCTACGTATATTACATTCGTTATAATTAGTTATTATCAAGTAGTGAATTCAACATAAAAAAGGTTTGTTACACCTTTTAGAATATATATGTATATATGTATGTATATTTGAGTTTGGAAAAATTTTAATTTCACCTTCTAGAATGAAAATAGATACACTCATACACGTTTTGGATTTACACCTGATCACTGCTTTCTATTAGCTGCAATTACTTCTCTTATGCTACCCAACTAATTTTTCATTACGAAACTTCTGCACTTTATAGCCTTGTCGGGTGAATTATATGCATGCAAATTCTTTTTCTCCGTCATAGTGTTAGTAAATATTCTTATTTTATTTTTGTTGAACTAAACACATTTGTTTGCTTACTTTGTCTATTAAAGTTTAAGTCAGATAGGTTTTGGTAGATTATTATCTTAAAATAGAAGCCTCGAGACTTAAAGAGCATTTATATATATTTTTTGTATAAATTATCCATTAACAATACAAAATAAACTTACTTTGTTATAAAATACGAATTTTTTGATTAAGGGTTAAATATGTTTTATGTCTTTCAAGATTTAATGAATTTTATAATTAGTAATCTTTGAAACTTTATATCAATTTAGTCTTTTATCTTTAAAAATGTGTGGATTTAGTCCTTTATACCAAATTTTGTTAAGTTTATTTGATATTTTAAACGCATTTTATGATAATATTTGAGTCAACTTTGAAGCGAAAATATGTCAAACGATGTAAACAATTCAAATACTATCATGAAATGTACTTGAAACGTTAGATAAACTTAACAAAATTTAGTTAAAATAACTAAATTCACGCATTTTTAAAGATGAATGACTAAATTTGTTAAAAATTTTGAAAAATGACTAATTTTAAATTTCATTGAAATTTGAGGAATAAAAACATATTTAACCCTTTGATTAATAGATTTTGGTGTTTAGTCATGACCTTAAGCATTTCAGCCATGACCCAATTCTTTCTTTAACGATTTTCTAAATGTTAAAATTATATCATAGTTCATTAAAACAGTTGAACAAATAATGAATAAAAGCTTTACAATTCACATAAAGTTATTGTTAAATGTAAAGATTGTAAAAAGGGCTACGATACTCACTTTTAAAGACAATAAAATAATAATTGGTATGTGCAATAATGTGATACATGATGTACTTTGTTTGAATAGTGAAAAGATAATGTGGACTACAGTGCTAATGCACAATACAAGAATATGTAAACACAAGTTAATATAATAAACTAATATCAGGATGTTTAGCCAGATATTGACTGAAATTATTTTCTGTTGTAGTTATACTAATTCTAGGAAGAAAAAATCATGCAAGACAATTATAAGGATGTGTTTTTATACAAGTTGAGAAAAGTCAGTTTTGTATTTAAGGTATTTGAAATAAGTAAAATTGTAAAATAAAGAATAATTTACAAGGTTAAGGAATGTGTTCAAGTTAATTTTTTTATAAAGTTTTATCTATCCGAAAAAGAAAAAAAAAACACGAAATCAAGGGATATAAATTATTATCATGTATTTTTTTTTTTATGTTTGTGTCTGATATATAATTTTTGAAGTTAATATTCACGTGTATAATTCTTCGAAAAGTTGGTATGTATGGTATTATTATTATTATTATTATTATTATTATTATTATTATTATTATTATTATTATTATTATTTTAAACATTGGAAATATCTATTACGTGTGTATGTAGATTGAATTGTAAATGAACTGCAAATAAAAAATATTTACATATAATTCTTATAAATTATTATGTATAATTTTAGTTCAACTTTAAATTTCCAAGTCATACATTTTTAATACATAATTATAGATAGAAATAGTAATATTTAAATTGAAATTTATGATTATAAAAGTAAACAAAATTTTTCCTTTTAAATTTAAATTATCTTACTTAAAAAATAGAGTAAATGATTGATAAGTCAAACAAAAACAATGGCGGTGAACTGAGAAGTCGAAAACGGTACACATAAAAGAGAAAAATTAATTACATTATCTTTAAATTACTATTTTAAAAGCATTATTGATCATGATTAATCATTTCTTAACATTCTTGAATTTATTGAATTGATTTTTTAATATAGTTTTCATATGATACATTCTTAAGATTATCATAAAAGAAAACCTTTTAGTGATATATATATATATATATATATATATATATATATAACCAATTTTAGTATTAATAAATAATTAATTACTGACAAATTTAAATATTAATTTATAATTTAAAAAATTATTAATAATTAAAATAGTTTTTAAATTCATTTTAAATTAATTATTAATAAAGTAAATTTAAAGACCAATCTTTTATATATACAAATTAATTATTAATGAGTAAATTAGAAATTAATATCAGTGATTAATTTAAAAATTAATTCAATAACTAACTAAAAATTATTTTAAGTATTTATAATTTATATTAATATTTAAATTGATCATTATAATAATTAATTAATTTTTAATTTTGAAATTAATTACTATTTTTTTTTTACTTACTTACGCGTGGACTTTAGTAGAATGATTGAATAAGACAAAAGGGAAATAGAACTAATAACTTAAAATAAATAAAAATAAAATAGATTTGGCTAAAAAGGAAATGACAAAGAAAAAAAAGTATAGAGACACATGAAAATAAGTTAAAAAAGAAAAAGTGTAATAAGTGCATTGAGCGCACAATAGTGAATTCGGCGCAGCTGGTGTCACGTGGTAGCACATGCAAAACTGACATACTGGGAAAGAGCAGATTTCATTTATTGAGAAAGAGAATGATTTGATTTTGTTTTTCCAGAAAAAATAAAATAAAATATAATAAATAAAAGGAAAATTAATTTGAAACACTTGATGACGCTTGACTTTCTCTATCTATGTGGGCCCCTTTATCCATTCCACTTTCAATTTTTTTCCATTACCAACTTTCCCATTCTCACCATTCCCTTCTTCAATGCTTCTATTTCTTTTCCCAACTAATAATGTTAAAGATTAAACTTCTTTATAACTGTCAACATTTTCAATAATTTTTATTTCTAAAATTGAAGAGTGTATTATATCTGCTATAAAATAACTGCAATTTTAGCCAAATAAAAAATTCAAAATGAATTATATTTTCAGTTTCTAACAATATATATTATTCAAATTATTTTTTAATGAAAGCAACACGTTTATCACAAAGATACCACTTCAACATTTTTACTAAATATCAATATAAAGTTACTAAATAAACAATATTTATATACTTAAATTAATAATTATTTAATTTATAAATAATAGAAAATGGGAGTCGGAAAATTATTAAGAGAACTGAAATTACAATCAAACTAAATATTTTATTGTCGTAACCTAAAGTAGTAAAGTTAAGGGGACACGGACTTCACCTACAATCTGAAAAGAAAAATATGAGCAGGACAAAAAAGAAATTAAAAAATTGCAAATTCTAACAACACAATTTCGCAGAGTTTCTGGCACTTTTACCTTCCAATAGAAATATTTGTATATTTCTTAAAATCTAAACTTATGACTTTATTTTATCATCGTAGACCCTTAAATACAAACCAATCATAAAAATCAAAATGGCAGATACTTAGCCCCAGTGGTGGATCTTGACCAACATTGTTGGGGGAGCCAAAATAATACATCCAAAATTTATATATTTAATTACTGACATTAATACCGTAAAAATGAATATATAACTTAGTATAACAATAAGCTACATCATTAGCGGGGAATCAAACCATACTTAAAAAAAAAAATCGATGATCATCAAACCACACATTAAATCCAATTATAAAAAACACAGAGTATAATCCATTTTCTTCTATGTTCATAAAATAAAAAATTAATATACAATAGACTCATTAAATAAATTATTAAACTAATATTTCACTATCAAGTGAGACAAAATATAATTACTTTCTTTATTTCTTCGAGAATAAAAGAGAACAACTAAGATATGAGAGCAAAAATAATATATCTTTTTCTCTTGAGAAACAAAAGAAAATAGACATATAATGGAACCACAATTAAAATATGATTATAAAAAACACATAGTACAATACTTTTTCTTCTATGTTCATAAAATAAAAAATTAATATTAAAGAGGTTCATTAAATAAATTATTAAACTAATATTTCACCATCAAGTGAAACAAAAGAATTACCTTCTTCTTTTCTTCCTCGAGAATGGAAGAGAATAAAAGAGAAATAAGAGCAAAAATAAAATATTTTTTTCTTTTCAGATACAAAAGAAATGAAAACAAATAAGAATGAAAGATGAGAACAATTTGTGAGAAACTCAAACTATAATGAAAAAAAATAATAAAAATATCTTGATAAATCTTTTAATTCTTTATTATATATGGTTTTATATTTTATTATTTATTACCATTAATTATTATTTTTATATAAAAAAATAATATTTGATTTAATATTTATAATAAAAAAATCAAAATACATAATATTTATTATAAAAAAATTAAAATACCTATCACAAAAAAAAATTCTAAATTTGGGGGGCCATGGCCCTCCCCTGCCACCATTATCCTCCGCCACTGCTTAAACCCAAACTTTCGCTCATCCAACGGACACATAATTGTCTGGTAAACCTTTTTACCAGGTAAACGCAAGAAAAAAAAAATCACCACCAAAAATATTTATGATAACCTTTTTCTTTCCAAAATTATATATAAAAAGAAAAAAAGTTGATAAATCCTTAAAGTTTTATTCTTTTTCAAGAATATTATTGTTTATTAAGAACCTTAAATATATTCACAGTCTGGTATTTGTCTTTGGACATTTACCATTTTTAGTTAACAAATAAAATAAGACATTTTTCTGTAAACAAGAGTGTTCAGGGTAACACCAATTTTAAATTTTTCAAAAGACAGATGTTAATTTTTAGTATCCTTTCCCACTTCTTTTTTCAATTTTTATCAATAAGTTAATCTTATATAGTTTTTGTGACAATTTTAAGTTATCTCTGCTCAACTTTACCATACACTACTCTTGCAAAAACTTCTTATCAATGTATGTTAACTTAAAATTTCACTTCATTGCTTCTATTCAATGTTATTTATAGAAATGAATTTGAGAGAGAATAAGTAAAAGAATTTGAGGAAATAAATAGAAGAAATTGAGGTTGTTTGTTTTCAGAAAAGGAGAGGTGAGAGTGAAAATAAAATATATGTTTTAATAGAAAAATTGTTAGATTACAATTTTATCCTTATGTTTAAAATTAATATAAAATTTAATTTAATTAGTTTTATTGTTATAATAGTTATTATTATCATTATTAATATTATCAGTTTTAATATTATTATTGTTATTTTTTTTTTAATTATTTTTCATGTATTTTAATTTTACAACTAACATTAGTAATTTTATATTATCATTGTTATTATTATCATTAATATTATTATTAATTAACATTAAAATTTATATTATTATAATAATTATTATTATTAATAAATTTGATTAATTATTAATAAAAATTATAATATTATTACTGTTAATTATTATTATTAGTTATTAAAATTAATTATTATTAACTATTACTATTATCATGATCATTATTTTTATTAATATATGAAAATTAGTTAAAATTTATATTTATACTAATTTAATTTATATCTTATAAATATTAAAGTATTTAATATATTTTATAATTTAAATATGTAAACAAGATTATAATAAGTAGAATTAGCAATGCGCGTCAATCCATTCTACTTAGGTCAACTCCGCACTTGGCCCACAATAAGGGGCAAGGCTAGCCCACTAAGCATTTAAAATGGGAATGGAAAGTTGGGCTTGCCTTGCATAAGTGCAGACACGTGAGCTCACCTGTATTTTTAAAACAATTTTTATGATAAAGTTTTCAATATTCAACAAATTGGAAAACTTAAACAAAATCACAAAATTAAGCAAAGACTTTGGAGAGTTGGATGATAAATTGACAATTCAACATTTTCATCATATTCATATTCGTACTTTGACATACATGATGTATCATTTCAACTTTTGCACGTTCAAAACTACATTACATTTGTCTTTTTTCACTCATACTAGAATTTAGAACTTTCATGTCGAAATTCAGGAGAAAAGTAACTAATATACATAAGGACAAGTTTTTTTATGCGACCGCAAGTTAACCCATGCAGGCTGCAAGTTATGCAGGTCGGGCTTTTGTGAGTCTGCAGGCTCAATACCTCAGTTTGTCTCGTGTTTTTTTGCGGACCTACAGACCGATTCACATTACCAAGTCCATATTGCCACCTCTAATAATAAAAAACAAATTATTAATTAAAAAATATGGGTAATTTGATAAAATAACAATGTGATGATGTAATTTTCCATACAAATTCCTGCAAATGTTTTCCCTACTAGGAGGAAATGATTTCATCCCCTATCTTCCAAATTCATCATCACAAATCTCTACAAATCCCTTGAAACAAACCAAAGTTATATTCTTCTTCCTTTCCTTTTGAACAATATATCCCTATAAACAAACAAATCGTATGATGTATTTCAATTATTTTGACACAGTTGTCTTTGGTCCTTAGTTTTATAACCTTTCCCTTGTTCTTTTATTCCACAATTTTTTTAATTATCTCTCAATTATCGACTTATTCCAAATTCGTAAAGATTATTCTAATCTTTTTGTACTCTCTCTTATCGCAATTTGGATTGCATATTTTTTTTTTTGTGAATTTGTTCTAATGATGTATGTATTACATTTCATGAAACATAAATCTTAATTGTATTGAATCTAATAGTTCTTAACACAAATATTATTTTATTTTTACTATTTTTTACTATTATTTATTTATTTATTACTTTTTTCATATGAAAATATTTGACTTTTAACTTAAAACATCCAATCACACAAATTCTTAATTTACATGATAATATAGAATATCTTTCTTTTCTATTCGCTCTTATTTTTGGTTTCATTTCATTTAATTTAAATAACTTTTGTTTCACTAAAAAATGTTCATTTTTTCTCTTTAAATTGTTTGATATTCATCAAATTTACTTATGTTTTAAAAGTATTTTTCCTCTCATCAATCTTAATTATATATATTTTTTGCGTGATTTGGTTCGATCGTGTATTACATGTTAAAAGATGTAATTTTCAATTTTATTAAATAAAATATTTTTACAATACTGTTTAGTCATTTTTTTCTATTTTTATAATTATTTTAATTTTACTTAATTATTTTTTATTAATATAAATTGATATTTATGTAATTATAATTTTTTTATATTTAACATTAAAAAGTAATATTTTTTTGAATTCTTATAATGTTGTGTTTATTTTGTTGTAGTTTTTATTTTCTATAAAAAAATAGTTAATTAATATTTAAAATTATAAAAATAATATGAGCATACTTATTATTTGTTGGAAGATGAGGATGACAAAAATTTATAGCCGTTAATATTATAAGAAGAAAGAGGATAAAATCTTGCTATAAATGAGATCAAAACTATCATGTGAAAACTTTGTTGGAAGTGGAAGAAGTAATGTCCTAACGAGACCAAGAGGATATAAAGAGAATATATATAAAAATAACAATAATTTTAAATTAACCTTTTTATATAAAATTTAAAATTTCATGAAATTTTAAATTTATTTTTTGATAATTGAATTCCTATCATAAATTTTATTAATTCAATTTATTTACAGAAAAATATTTTAAGTTCTGCATAAAAGTAAATTATCATCTAAAAATTCACATTAGGTATTATTTTGTTTTGTTTTCTTTATTTTTTTCTTATCCATCCATACGAATTATGGAGCGTGCATGTCTTTTAAGACTGTTAGTTTTTAGGAGCAGCAAACATGCGGCGATGTTCCAAGTTGCTTAGCATTTCCTAATTAAATTAATGTATTTCGTAGACCGTACGATCCGATCTAATGTAATTTGCATCACCGTCATGATATTTGTGCTGACACACGTGTCAGACGTTGGTTCTCCAAATTGAGGACAACTTTCTACTTCTAAATGCACCCAATAAATGCTGCATCCAATCCCCACCCTTGAATGTTTCTATAAATACCCCACCATCATTTGCTTTCAGATCCCAGCATCTCCTCAAACATCCCTCTTGTTTCTTGGTCTTGATTCGTGATTCAGACACAAGGTTCTGCCAAATCAAGAGGGGTTTTCTGATCGTAGTGTGTGTGCAACAATGGCTATGGCTAAGTTCTTTGCAGCTATGATCTTGGCACTCATTGCCATTTCCATGCTTCAAACAGTGGTTGGTCTTTAACAATGTCTAAGAACCAGACACACATAATGTTTTCATTTTTTGGTACCACTAGCGTCCTAGTGTTGAGAAATCGAAGGCTTCTTACATTTTAAACGGCTTCATTTTTCAGGTTATGGCTGCAAATGGGCATGGAGACCATCTGAATGATAACAAGGTATGCTGCATCTCTTCTTCACTCTCTCTTTCTCTGCGAGTTTATGAAGAATGAAAAATTGGGTCTTGGGATTTTGCTTTCTACCAGTGCTGATTTATGCTGTTTTTTTCTTTCCCCAGAGCAAATATGGAAGTGGGAGTCTCAAGAGTTATCGTAAGTAAATTTCTTTTCTTCAGCTTTTGTTTTTATGGCATGAAGTAATGTATATGTCGAGAGATTTCTCCAACCCCAAACCTTGGACATAAAAAATGGTGGCGATGGCGACACTGAGAATGGAAGAAGGAAAATTTTTAAGAACATTCCCAAATAGCTCTCAGAGCAGATCTCGGATTGTTATTTTGCTATTATTTTTTCCTATTTTTTCAGTTAAGCCAAATTATATTCACATGATTCTGTACCTCTCTTTTCAAAGCTCTTAACTAACCAACCGACATATAATATTATTTGTACTTCTTTAATAAATTGAAAAAAAAAGTTCTAAAATTTTATAATTGGTTACATCTCTCTTCACTGTCAATTTTAGTTTGACCGTGGTCAATTTTTTCCCATAAAAGCTGTTTTTGTTTAGTGTTTTGACTGGTGTGTGAAAAGAGAGGAGTCAAAGTGGTATTGATTATTGGATTGACCATAACGCTTGCCCTGTTTTGTTTCTTACCGATGCTCACAATATGTCTCTTTTGGGGATGTGAAATGACCAGAATGCCCATCACAGTGCTCGAGGAGATGTAGCAAGACCCAATACCACAAGCCCTGCATGTTTTTCTGTCAGAAGTGTTGCAGGAAGTGCCTGTGTGTGCCTCCGGGGTATTATGGTAATAAGGCCGTGTGCCCTTGCTACAACAACTGGAAGACCAAGGAGGGAGGACCCAAGTGCCCTTAAGCTTCAACCTCACCTCAACAAACATAAGTGTTGCTTTCTTATATATTTATCACTTCCTTCATTGTTCCATTTAAGGCACTACCTTACTTCCCTACTATTCACATGTCCTAACTAAATGGTATAGCCCCTTGTGGTGGCACTATTGTTATGCATTTTGGGATGTCCTCCCTTTAAGGACCACCATCTGTAGTATCACTCCTTAGGACTTTGTTTCCTTTAACGTGAGTGGCTAATTACTTATATCAATACATCATCTGTGGAACTTGTTGCTACCTTAATATCTTGTCTTGGAATGAATGGTGCTTCAGTGTTGCGTTACTTCACTGTTATTGCAAACAGCAATTTTCTTTTCTTCTTCTTTACAAGGTCCCTATTTATTACCAGATATGCGTGCATGTGATAAGGCAAAGTGATGCTCTTGCTCTGTCATGCTCATGCACCCTTTGTAGGCCCATTTTACTCAAGACGTGTACTTTTGTTTTTCTTTTCTTTTTACAAAGTAAAGATGCCACAAAAGTAAAAAGTAGTGACGGTGACCATGTAACTGATGAAGATACTTGATCCCACTTTCGGTGGGAATTAAAATATTAAGGGCTGGTTCAGCTGTTTCACCCCAAAAGGAAGAAAAAAAAGTGATACCAAAACCAAGAAAACATGTAGATACGACCTCTGTTGTGAAGGTTTAGCATTACACATCAGTTTCGTGAAATTATGAAGATCTTGGATGTGTTGAATTGTAATTGTATATGCATAAACGTTTGATACTAGTCAATGTCCTGCGCGCAACTTCTGAAGAAGTCTTAGACATTGTATTCGGCAAAATCATAGAGTTTAAGATCTGAACAAGCGGGGAAGAAAAAATCCTTTTATATATTTCAAAACTCTGTTGCTGCATTAACTCGAGTATCCATAAGGCTTAGAAGAAATTGACAAAGCAGTTGAACTGAATAAGAAGTATTAGGTCTAGTAATTATCAAATAGAGTAACTTGATGATCTTGCAAGTTAGTGGAAGGATATGAAAAGGTGTAGTGACCGGTTTAGAAGCAATGATCACATTGTCTTCCTAAAGTTCTAAGACATATTTCCTTTATTAAGGACTATACCACCTTTAAACAGAGGAATCTCAGGACCCAAGAAATATCTAAGAGGGCAAATATATGGAAGATATTATGCAGAAACTGTTTGACATGATTAATTTCTTCCCTACAAGAGAAAAGATCATCAAAATATACACTAGAAGAGGTTTGAATACAGATGAATTGACTTCGACAAAGAGAGAATGATCACTGGTCAGCAAATGATTGGTGATAATTCAAAAAGATTAATGTAAAAGAACGTTTATAATATCATTGGCAGCTTAACATAGATGGACTCGTGTAATATGCAAACTTTAGGGAATTTAAAGTTAGCAAACCAAGTGGTGGAATGGTGTAAGATCTCTTAATGTACATCATTGAAAAAGAAAAAACTTATTGACTTCATGTTCAAAAAAAAACCACCCTTTTGCAAAAGCCGAAAAACAAGAAGAATTCTTTCTGTGTGAAGGAAAAGAATTTCAAACAATTTGGATGACTGTTAGTTGGGCAAAAGAAGCTTGGTGAAAAGAACGAAATTACATAAGGTAAGATGAGAAATGTTGTACCTTATTGGAGTGAGTGAATCCTTTATAAAGATAATGAGGTGAAAAGCTAAAGGCAACTTCACTCTACATAATAATACGATCTTAATTTACTTTTTTGTAAATTTCTTCAAGGTGTTGTTAGTTTAGGATTCACCATGGTTCCTTGAAATTTCTCATGAGAGACAGTGACATGATATCCAATGTTGTCAACCTGAATCTCATTTACACATATATTAACTATATATAGCTTAGTAGGTTAAGGGTATGTTTGGATTTGAATATGAATATGATGAGAGAATTTGAGTAAATTTAAAAAGAAAAGATGGTAAAAATGAAGTTATTTGAACTATGAAAAAGATGTTATGATTTGTATGGATGTGAGATGAAAGTTGATAGAAATTTGTAAGTGATGTGACAGGATTAATAAATTAAAAAATATTTTAGTTGCTAAAATTGAATTGTTGTTATTTATATTATTTATTTTATTATTATTACTCATATTATTATAATTATTGTTAATATTATTATCTATTTATTTCGTTTATTATCATTATTTTAATAGTAATAATTTATATTTTATTTTTTTATTATGTTATATTATTTTATTATAAAAATATAATGCATATACTAGTTACCTTTAATTTTTTCACCAAATTTTCGCTCATATCCAAGGAAAGTTTTTGAAACTAAATTATCTCATTTTACGTGTTTTTCGACGTTAAAAATACAATTTTAATTATAAATCAGTGGATGTTGTGTTTTTGTCGTCGGAAACAGACATATATATATATATATATATATATATATATATATATTTTATCCATCTATCTGTTATAGGTTAGGTTTTATACTTTTCTTGATTCAGGTATTATTGGGCCTTTTTGGAAATTTTTTTGTCTAACAGTACAACATTGGTCTTACAAAGAATAGCCATAGTCCTTTTTGGGCTGCCGCTTCCTGGACTCTTTTCATTTATTCTGCACCTCTCTAATAGTTTTTTAATATCATCTTACAAGAAAGTAGATTCCTATTATTAAATCAAAGACTAAAATGGGTATTAAAGAAAATTAGGGAGGTGCAGAATAAATAAATGGGTGCAGGAAGTGACAGCCTCTTTTTTGGTACTAGCTTTAACTCTGGCACACTTCTTTTTCCACTCAATTTCAAGGCCCAAGTTTGTCTACTCAAAAATAAAAACATACTCTTTGTTTATCGTTCCTTCCTGTACCTATTATTTTCTCTATTTTTGTTGTTGTTTACAGTTATTTTAAAAAAATAAAAAGTCGATTTTTTTAAATTTTAACAAATATTTATAATATTTTCTATTTTATCTTTCTCATATTTGTAAGACCCTAGAAAATGACATTTTAAAAGTGATAGTGGTTTAAAAATAGTGAAACTCGATTATTTTAATATTAAAAGGTTTTAGTATAAATAAAATTGTTATAAACGAGTTTCATTATTTTAAAACATACCATCTCTTTAGAAACCACTTTTCTAGAGTTCTCTGACTTCTCTCTAGAGGTTCTGTCTCTCTGGTCGTCTGATTGAAGAACCGAGACCATATGATTGATCCTCTCGGCAAGCTCTTCAAATTGGACTGATCAGTTTCTCCGTTCGTGTAAGTTAAGTTTCTGCTCTCTTATTAGTCTTTTTCTGTTGCATGCAAGCCCTCTTCCGCTTGCATGCGACGTTTTAATCATCAGTATGAGTCTCTGTTGATCAGTGATCATAAAGGTATGTCCTGATCGTTCTTGTGATGTTTCTATGTGTAGATAGAGCATCCTGTGGAGTTAGAGGTGTTGACGTTTTTAAGGCGTTGACGTTTATAAAGCTGTCTAAACAGGATAACAGGTAAGGGAAGCTAACCACTCTTCTTAATTTAAATAGAAAATCCGTAAATGAGCATGAATTACGTGTTTGATAGATGAATCAGTGTTTGAATTGCATGATTTGGTGAATAATTGATTTGTGCTTGAGGCAAACTGATCCACTGCATGTGGGAACAGGTTCGTGACCTGGTATTTTCACCTAGGCGAGTGACGCTCGCCAGAGCGAAAACACCAGGAGACGCACCTCTGTTCCTGCACGAAGTCTCGCCTTGGCGAGCTGGGGTCGCCTGAGCGAGAGACGATCTCGCCTAAGCGAACCAGCCTAGCCTGAGCGAGAGTTCGCCCAGGTTTTCTCTTTTTGCCACTGTTAGTGTCTCGCCTAGGCGAGACTGGCTCGCTTGAGCGAGATGACCTCTCACCTAGGCTAGACTTTTTAGCCAGAGCGAGAGCTACTGTAATAGTAGTGCTCTAATTCTGTTTTCTTTGGTGGAAATGTATGTTTTAATGTATCCTTGTGCAACTTAGGCCCTGTATGGTTGGAATTCTACCATTGATGTATTGTATGATTAAATTGGATGAATACAAATTATGAGAAGATGAGGTTGAAATGGAATTTCAAGGGAAATCCAAGTGGAATTGTAGTGTGTGTAAGGATGTAAGGAATCTATAATGGTTGGTATCTTGAAACTCCAATAATCATTCAAGCTCAGATAGAGCAGAATGGATTATGTCGTGAGGAGTAGCAGGAGGTCCTCGTCGTTGGACTTGATCCAATCTAGACGTGAAGGGGACTTACCCTAGGAATGGTCGGGTGAATACTCCATGTGTGCAGACTGCAGAGTTTGGGAACTGTCACAGGTGCAAGCCACCAAGAGATCCGATGTCGCTTACATAATCCGGATATTGAGTCTAGAGTCATGTATATGTGGTTTGGTGGTTTATATGATTCTGGTGATAATGAGAAAGATTGCATGGTTTCTGTTTATAATTGAACTGCATGATTCCTTAATCAGATTAGCTTACCCTTGCTTTTTGTGTTCCTGTCTTGTGTTGTATGTTTCCTTTTGCGATGATCACCTATTTGGTGGGAGTAGATGTGGTTGCAGTGTCAAAGACACTTCTGGAGGATAAAGAGCCATCGTGTTAGTGTTGAAGAGGAGGTTTCCAGCGAGAGCTTTAGCAGTGGTTAGTAGTACAGAGTTTATTAGTTTAGTTTAAGTGTATAAGTGATATATTTTTATAGTCATACCTTTTGTAAGACTGTATTAATATATTGTGTACATTGGATTATCAATTTTAGAACTATGATGAAACTCCATATTTTTATTAGTTTTAAGCTGCTAAAATTGGGATGTTACAATATTTACATATAATTAATTTATATATGCAAATTAATTAAAATTAAGTAAAAGTTAAATATATTAATGATAAAAAGAGTAACTAAATTTGTCTTTGGAAATGTATGTTTCAAGTATGACAAAGTTATATAAAAACACAAATTTCTCATATATTATGTTTTCGTGTATTCTAAGTCAATATTTAAATAAATAACTATCATGTATTTCTCTGTTATCCAATTTTAACCATAATTATATCCACAAAATACAATTAATAACAATAAATAAATAAATAAATTTTCTCTTATTTTTCAAATCAATTTTAAAATACTCATGTTATGTACTTGCAAAAATTTTCTTATTCTAAGAATTCTCAATTTTTTTATCTTTATTTCTAAAGAAATAACATAAAACAATTATAGAAATAAACTACAGTGTTTTTGTTTCCGCATGCTTGTTATTAACGTAGAACAAGGTAGAGTCAGCAACTTGTTAGTTTTAGGGTATTATTGCACTTATTTAACGGAAATGATTTGGAGTATGGGAGGAAGGATTGATCTCACAAAGCTGAGGGAATTTGAGGGTAAACACAACCCATCAATTGTGTGATTATCAAAATAACAAGTATAATAATAAAATAAATAATGATAATAATAATTCTAATATTAATGAAATAAAAGTATTTAAAAATAATGTTAATGCAAAAAATAATACAACATCTAAATAAAATACCAATAAAAGTAATAATGACAATAATAATTAATTAATAATAATCTTAATTTTATTATACTTTGATATTTAATTAAAATGATTTTCAGCCAGTTATATTTTATTTCAAATTAATTACACCAATTAAATTAAAAACTAATCATTCATATTTTATTTAAAATTAAATTTAAGTAATTAAATTTTATTTTATATTAATTTTAACAATAAAGATAAAATTATAATCTTACTTTTTCATCTATTAAAATATAATTTTTATCTATCACATTCATATATTAAAATCATTTGCCAACTTTTTTTTTCAAATCTCCTAATTTTCCGTCTCTTAATCCTTTAAAATAAACTTTATCATTCTCTACTTTCTATTATCTCAAATTCATTTACTCATATCCCTCAAATCTACCCTGTCAATACGTTCATTCTTTCAATAAATCACTCAAAAAACACATTTATGAATCTTATTTTTGTGATACATGTTTTATTAATGTGTATATATGAAATAGTTGAATAAATGTATATGAATTATAAATTGACGAGTATTGAGAAAGAAGGAGAATAAATTTAGTTTCACTATTTAATTTTTTTTCCCTTATTCATGATATAAGAAGTAATAAAAGTAGATGTTGATAAAGAAGCCACATTAAAGTTATATGACAATATCCATATATACAATGGAGGCAAAATGTAGCACGATATTTGGACACCGCCTCGATATTTGTCTCGTACTTTTCAATCAATGATCTCATATTCTTAGTAGAAGTTTTACAGATATGTCGTTATCCCAACTTAATTATCTGTTCTCAATTATTAAAAAAAATTAATTGGTAGACGAGTGGAGTTATATTTCTCCTCATGCTTTAGATTTGTTTATGCCATCTTAATAATAGTTGGATCGTTAGTAAGATATCAATTACACTTTCGGTTAGGTTTGTAGTTAATGTGTGATCAATTATGGTTAACAAGAGGAAAATTAAAAGACGCATTTAAGTGTTTTGGGAAGCATGGTAGAATCTTTCGTTTTCTTATTCTTCATATTTTCAAACAAAAAATTAACTTTCGTTTGCATCCATATATTCTGGAAATTAAAACTAAATTATCATGGTGCAGTGTACATTTTGAAATTATAGGCTATGCAAGTGAGAAAGTCTTGCACAATTATCATCGTTGTTAATTTTCAAATGAAGTGGATAATAGTCTTAATCTATGAACATGGTTTTGGATATGATATGAAAATATAAATATAATAGTAAGAAATTCAACAACTAGTTAACAGGGAACACTGCCGAAAGTTAAAGTTTTTGTTCATCCACAAGTTTATGAATTGAATGAAATGAAACTTATTTTCTGGGTAAACCATAATGAATGAAAGGGAAATGAAATTTCACCTAACAAAATTATTTCGAAATAATGGTAATAGCTCCTGACAAAACTCAGCAATGGCTGAACCATAGTAATGACTTGAAATAAATAACAGTGTCGGTGATTTAGAAAGCAACAGCACCATTTGACTCAAGCAGAAGTTGAAATCAGCATGACATCAATCAACTGCTGCAAAATTTTCGTTGCAATATTTTTAAGTTTTATGTTTAGAAAAACTGAGATAGAAAATAACAGGAAGTTGAACCCCGTTTTAGGACATTGTGTGTTCTGACTTTAATAGAAGAAGTTCCACACATTAAAGAAGAAAGGAGTTGAGTTTGAAAAATGTATGAAAAGCGTGTGACCGAAGTCAAATGCAGTTGCCAAAGCTAACTTGTTTGACATGTGTTTTTGCAATATGAAGGGTAAATCTATTATAAACAAAGTAAGGTAATAAATGTAATATAAGTAACCTTTTGAGAAGGGAGAGAGGGAGTTATATTTGGTTGAAAGAGAAAGAACTTTAATAGAAATAAGGAAATAGAACTCATTTCTTATATGTTTGGTTGAAAAGAAAAGGAATTTTTTTCTTAAATTAATGTATTTTTATATTTTATATTTTTTAAAATATTAATAATGTTATTTTTGTCAATTCATATAAAATGTTTTAAATATCTCTTCTCGTCGAAAATAACGGTACATATATGGCATTTTCATATTTTCATGTCACCAAATAATGGTGACTAATGATAATAAATGTGTACATCAATAATATCTTTTCGGGTTTAACATAAATTTATTTATTTATTTATTTATTTATTTGTGCTAAACTATCTAGAAAGGAAATTTCATTTTGTAAGTTTACACGATATTTAGAGTTATCAAAACGGATAACCCAACCTGATCCGGTTCAACCTACCATAGGTTGATCATTTAGTGAGCCAACCAAACCCAACTCACTTATTAGCAAACTAAAAAAAATTGAACTTGACCCGGTCCACCACGGGTTGGTGGGTTAAACGGGTTGGCTCACAGACTCACTTAATTAAAAAACTACAATTTTTTAATTTTTTTCAGTCAAAATTAAATTATAATTATAATTATAATATAAATAAACTTCAATACAATCCAAATACAAACTAAAATAAAAAACATATCAAATTATCTATGTGTTGGCTAAAAAAAACCTAACCTGACCCAAATACAAAGTCCAATTTAAAAACTAAAAAATACTTGCATGACCCTTTATTTGTGGGTTGGTGAGTCACCCCGGATGAGCCGAGTTCTAAGTGAGTCGGGTCAAAAATCAATCCGTATTAAAATTTATAAAAAAATTTCAACCCAACCCGACCTGAACCCATGGTGGGACGAATTGGCTCGCTGATTCCAACCCATTTTGATAGTTCTAACAATATTTTATACCAAACACCGGTGAACCAATGTAAAATCCTTAGTAAATTTGTAATTTTTTAGCTTAATGTGTCTATTTTACACCCATATATATAAATAAATAAATAAATGTAAAGTTTATTTTATAAATAAGATGGAGTTTTTGGGATATTATCTATAATAATATATAAAGGGGATTCCCTTTTTGTATCCACTTTTTAAAATATCGATTTTACTCTTTAAATATAACAATTTATTAAATTTTTAAAAATTGACCGTTATTTTTACAAACTTTTTATAAAATCAGATTTCTCTGTTTCTTCTCTTCTTCTTTATTTATTAATGATTATTCTTTTATTTGTTCTGATATATTTCACTTTATTTTTAATAAATATAATTTTAATATATATATATATATATATTAACTTAATAACATTATAATATTATCACCTACTAATATAATATCACGCATATTTAAAAAATACATACACACATATCGCGCCTTTGTTACGCTAGTTATAAATTTATGAAGGTTATGATACATAAATCGGAGTTAATCTGATTTTGTTTGTCTCTGAAAGCGATAGTAAAAGATATGTTAATGCATTGGTGATACATGTTGCATGGTTATAATTATTGGGTTAGTGTATTAAATAGATAAGTTAATAAATTCTGGAGGGTGAAATAAAAGGTTGAAAACATTGATGGAAACAGCATCTTGGTTCTCCTCCTTGTAACATATATGGTGGTGGAGGGTTCTAAGGGGTGGCACCATGGTGGGACAAGATTAATTACGACTCATTTAAGTTTTGAAAATACCAGCTGTGACTCTTAGTCTTGTTGCTCTGTAACAATCTCATTCACATAAAAATCACTGTCCAACATTTTAATGCTTCTTTTCAGTTTTCAAATTTATTAAACATTGACTTCATTTATCTGCTTTAAACTGTTTTTATTTATCGTGCTCTCATACAAATCAAAATCTACCATTTCCTCTCTAGTTCTCAAAACTCACCACTAAACTACTTCTAATGAATTATTAATTAATAATTTCAAATTAATTTCATATGTCAACTTCCAATATGCTATAAGATAGAGTTTTGAGAGAAAAAAATATTCACTTTACTTTTAACTTTTGGGAGAGAAAACTGGGCCAGAAAAAAAAGAAGAAGCAAACAACTCATCAATTTACAAAGAGAACGTGTAGTTAAACTATTTTACGTTAACATTAAATCTGATAATTCCACTTGTATGTAATTTTTGTATCTTTATAATAGTAAGAGTGGATGAAAACGTTTAAATAAGGATAATTTAAGGTAATTCAATCAAATACAAATTGAATAGGTTAAATTTAATCTCAATACTACTGTAACTTATAGTAAGTTATTTTATTTTAACTTTAATCTTTTTTTCTTCTTTTTATCGAATCAAATATGAAATTTCATGTAAATTTATATAAATATTATATAAAAGTATCATAAATATACAATTCACGTAATATCACTTAAGTTATATGAACTGATATGATAAATAATATTTCTAAAATAAAATTAGAATGTATATAGAATCATAAATTAACATTTAGTAATTTAATCCCTAATTTTGATGAATAGAAAATTGATTACTTATATGTTCGTAAGGTGAAAATAATGCGATATTTTGAATAAAGTAAAGCAAGAATAATAAATATTTACAATTTCATTTGCAATCTTAAGTACCCGAGAGGAATGAAAACTTGTTCGAATAAAACAATTTATAAAGTCTTTATTTATGTTATTAGTTATTTTAATGTTAAAAATTGTATAATAAAATTATACTATTTTTCTACTATAGGTTTGCTTTACATACTTTCATTTGTTGATAAAAGTAAGTATTACATACCTTTTATGTTAAAAATATCTATTTATCATCTCTAACATATTTAAACGTGAAGATATTTTATTTTACTTTTAATTTTTCATTAAATTTACGTTAACTTTCTAAACGTATTATCAAGATAGTTTTACATAATTATCTCCTGGGATATATAGGTGTTGCATCATATTTAAAAGGTTAAATATGGTTTTCATGCATAACTTTTGAAAATTGAAATTAATTAATTTTTAAAATTTTGGTCCAATTTAGTTTCAAAATTTTAGAAATGTGTGTATTTAATTTTTTTAACCAAATTTTGTTAAGTTTATTTCATATTTTAAACGTGTGTTTAAATAATATTTGAGTTGTTTATACCATTTGATATATTTTCACTTTAATATTAACTGAGAAACATGTTTAATGTCAAAATAAATTTAATAAAATTTACTTAAAAATACTAAATTCATAAATTTCTAAAAATAGAAAGTTAAATTGGTCCAAACCTTTGAATAAAGATTAATTTCAATTTTAACCGTTAGTTAAAAGATAAAAAATATATTTAATTATACTTAAAAATTATTTATTAAATGAGAAAAAAATAACATGATATAATACTATTATAGTATACTTTAAATTTTTAAAAATTTCATTTAACAGCCTTACATTAAATGCATCTAATTATATTTTTTATCATATAAGAAAAGGAAACAGTATTTTTACCTCTCCAGAGAGAAAAGTGTAATTTATTTTATCATAAGAAGAAAAAAATATAAAAAACAAACTTGCGTTAATTAAATAAGAACTTTTTCTTTCAAGCCTACGATGGTTTAAATAATGCATGAGCTTGAGGTTGCAAGTCCTTTTCAGTTCAGATACTAAAGGGTGTTTGCCTTTTTTTTTTCTCTGAAGTAAAATATCTTGTAGTATATTTCTAACGTTTCATTTTGTTAAGAATTACTTTTGCTTTCTTAAAGATTTACCAAAATGTACTTTATTTTAAAGCTATGTCAGAGTAGCTAGTTTTGATTTATGAGAAAAGAAAAATTTAAAAAGTAATTAAGTCTAGTAAAAAAAGAAATTTGTGCATTAGTACAAAACATTCTAAAAATAAAAGTATTTAGTATTTAAAAAATATTTTAAACTAAGCATATTGAAATATCTCAACTAAATACTTCTGACATTTATTTGTTTATAGTATAAACTGTGACATATAGATTAAAAAAAATACAACAAATGTATATTTTTAAAACTTCTTATTAAACTTTTATAAATGTTTGGAAACTGGTGGAATAGTGGTTTATTGATAAGTCTTAAATTTTGATCTTTTTATATGCAGAAAAATTGAATTACTAGGATTATTAAGTGACATAGGAACACAATTGTAAAATTTTAACTAAAACTATCTTAAAATTTATATTTCACTACTAAAAAAACTAATATTTTTTGTTAATTTTATTTTAATTTTTTATAGTAAATATTTTAAATTTTATTATTAAAAAATTATTTAAAAAATTATTGTCAATTTTTTTGTAAAATATTTTGTATAAAACATTTTTTATTATAAATTTTGTAAAAAATATTTACAAATTTTATAATTTTATAAAATATAATTACTTACAAAAGAATGAAGTGTCAATTAAAATTTTTAAAAAAATACTAAGGATTTTTTTTTTTATAAATTTTTAAATAAATTTATAAAAAAATTCTATATAATATGAGAATTTTCAAATAGAATATCTAAATGGCCAAATAATCTAAATCGCTTTGTAAATTAACATGTCACATCAATAACATCAATAGAATGAACATATGACCCAAATTTATAAAGTTTCTCCTATATAATACTTTGTTACAATCGTATGTTTTATTTTCATCATATGGATCATCTTATCCTACCTTTTCATCTTTTTCTTTTCTTCCTACTCTCTTTGTCTAAAACGAAAAAGTTAAAAAATTTAGAGTTACAATTTTTATTTTATTTTTCATTTAGAATGAATTTATGCCTACCTCTTATGTTGGAGTTATTGGTACATTGCAGACAACTTGACCGTTTGAAAGTGAAAAAAGTGATTATATTTAAAATAAATATTAGAAGTGGATGTGCTTGGTCCTGTTCTTTATGTAAGCAAATCATAAAAGTGCCTTTGTGAGCACTCCTTGTTCGGCCTTTAAATTTGGGTTCTATTTTTTAGTGTTCTTTTTACTAACTCACACAATCTTATTTAGTCCTACCTACTTTTCGGTAAATGATGAAGTTGATATGTGAGTAATTATTTTTTTTATTGGTTTATAATAAATAAAAATATGAATACTTTCTTAACATTTAAGATACCAAAATCACCTACTTTATTATGTAGGTATTAATTTTATTGGTTGTGATATTAATTGGTTTATCGTAAGTGGTATTTTAGATTTGTAATACCTTGAACACCATGTGTTGTGCCAGACTAGGATCAAGGATGGTCAATTCGTCATAATCTTAAGTAGGTCTCGTGTCGTGGTGCTTCTTTTCATCATTGCAAGCCTACCCTGCTTTAGATAATGGACGAAATCGAATTCATCTACGTTAGTGCATGTACCTTCTCCTCTTAAGTTTCTCTATCATAAAAATTGTATTTTTTAATACATGGCTCACTTTTAAAGTTTAAAACTATGTACATTTGAAGAAAAGAAAAGGATAAAGATAAAATCTTCCTATATGTGACATGCAAGTAGACTAGGATCCACAACTTCTATTGAACTTTTCAATAGATTTCACTCATAATAATTTGTAAGTGCTTAAACACTGTTTTGATTCATAAATCTAATCATTCTTAGGATAAACTCTTATGGCATGATATCATATTATAAAACTGATTTATAAAATAAAATTCACATCACTTGTTTATTTATGGAAAATGATTTTTTTATTATTAAATTTTGACAACTTTATCTTACAACATGAGATGACATCTTTTAAGTGATTTTAGAATATTAAGTATGAGAAAATGAAAAAATAGAAAATCACTACGATGCCACCTAAGGTTATAAAAAAAAGTTGTCAAAATTTAGTAGTCAAAAAATTATTTTTCTTTATTTATATATAATTATATAATTTGATATTTATTTTTTAGTTTAAATATATTTTTAGTCCCTAAATTTGGATGTGAAATTTGAATATGTTTTTATTCTAAATTTTGATATATTTTGATCTTCAAACTTAAAATATAAATGGATATAGTCTTCCTAACTCAACGATGTTAAATTTTTTTTATAGGTTAGCATTTGAGCTAAAACGTATCAAATAGTGTGAACAACTCCAACTTTAATTTGAAACGCCGTCTGAAACGTCAAAAAAAATTAAGAAAGATTATATCTATAAATTTTTAAAGTTTAGAAACCAAATTGTATCAAAATTTGGAATAATAATGAATTCAAATTTCATATCAAAATTTAGAAATCCTTTATTTTCAATGGATGAGAATTTTGCAATATAAGAAAGAAAAAAGAGCACGGAATGTTGGAGTCGAGATACTGATAAAAATGATTGTGCTACCTTTAATAATGTCTTTGTTTGGTTGTCTTCTTAGTGTAAGGTAACCTACTGCTAAATGTATATGTATATCACTTTAATCCTTTTATTACACATGGAAAGAAATGCTTAAAAAGAATAAATATATACATGGACAGAAACAATTTGTTAGTTGGCCACAACCATGTTTAAGTTCATATTATCACAAAAAGTAAATTATTTTCCAAGGGTACAAATTATTTTCTTGAGAAGTTTTCTTACAACTCCGAATCTAGCTAATATTTTGTGAAAGTGTTCACTACAAGAGGTTCAGTGTCTTGAACGTTGACATAGAATCTGAACTTATATTGCGAGTTTCTGAACCACCATTTGTCCACCATGTTTTGTCGACCATTTTTCCATTATAATTTGTTCCGTTTACTTTCTTGTAGTTACTTAAAAACATGTCATTAACATATTCTTTTAAACATAATTACATTGTATATTCGTTGAAATTTGTTAAAAGTTATAATTTTTTAATAAATTTGAATCACTTATAAAAATTCGTTTAGTTTTACCAATTACTATTTTATTAATAACGAGATTAAGACTTTGATATTTTTTGATAATCTTAAAAATATGAGAAGAGTGATGGTTAATTGGTGTGGTTGGTTACCATATATGGTCCCATGTTTGTTTATTCTCCGGCGGCCTGGGGAATAATACGTGTATGAATTGACGGGTAGAGTATGTTAATATGTATCGATCCATTTGAAGTTTTATGGTATATGTGGCAAAGCACTTGATGGATATGGATTTGTGTAGGTGTATTATTGATGTTAAACTTGAGAATATTATGTGATATTAATCAATCTCTTACACAGACACTATCAGTTTGGGCGAGCATTGAATTAGCATTAATAGCATCCGATTTGTTGTCTGCATTGCATTTCATATGAAACTGACATTTCATTAATGTAGGATAAACACACTAAACATTTTTGCATTATACATGGCTCATCATAACCCTCAAACTTCACACATGGACAAGCTAATAATAATACCATGGTGTAGTGTGGCATTGATGATTCTACATGTGGAACTTGAGATCCTCCAAGACAAGACATTCAAGGTGACGTTGATTTGGGCGGTGTTGAAAACATCACACGCTTCTTTTCAAACCAAGCTTCGTTGGTCGGTTTTAGTTCCACTAACGCTTTGGCGTACCTTGAATGAGAGGGAGGATAGTGAAAATGGAAAACCAGGGTGTTCCGTGTCCCTAATCACATTGTAAGACCATGCTGCTAAAACTGCACCAGTAATTGGTCCAACAAAATATACCCAAAGTCCCTTGTACGATGATGTTGCAATTGCAGGACCTAATGTCCTTGCTGGGTTCATTGATCCCCCCGATATTGGTCTGTATACATGGACATCACAACAACAACAATAATTTTCAAAACATTTCCTTCTGTCATGCATGTATGTTCATATAGCCTTTGCCAAATTGTGAGACTCTCCCTTTTTAACTTTATTTTCCCTGTGCTCATGCAATTCCTGTAACATAAAATTGTGTTTGTGTGTGTTTGAGTGAGGAACACTTTTTTTTTTCTTTCCTTTAACTTACCCGGCAACAATGCTTGATATGGAAACCGAACAACCTACTGCTACTCCTGATAGTTGTCCTGTCTGCCAATTTCAACATGTTAAGGTTAGCGACATGTGTCGTGTTTGGATAATGTAATTGAAAGTTGTAAAAAATTTACGGTGATTCTTACAGCGTTTGTGTCAGTGGCCACGGCCATGGAAATGAACACCATGGTGAAAGTTGTCACCATTTCCACGATGAGTGCTTGAACATGTGATCCAGCAGGTGTTGTTCCCCCAATTTCCTTTGATGGCTGGAAAAGCTCTCGCAGTGTGTATGAAGCAGAAATGGATCCAGTGAGTTGAGCTGCTACGTAAAACGGGACCTGCAACAACGAAACCATTGGATTATTTATTCATGTGTCTGGGTTCAAAAATGAGAAAAGGAATCAAATTTATAATTTTTTTTTCTACCCTATGGACCTTTATCTGCAAAGAATTTATTCTAAATTCAAGTACTACTTGTTGACTTTTTCTATTGTCATTCTTGTCATCTTGCGTCGGCTCCAAATTGAATTAAACCTATTAATTTTCTACTCACGAATACAAATAATGCAGAGCTTGCAAATTTTTTTTAAATTATTGTGGAGTACAGGGGGAAGTATCTGTTCTTTTAACATAAACTATTTTATCACGTTTTACTAAAAAATATCTTAAGAACATTAGTTGAAGAATATCTAATATATCTTACTAAACGTTCTGGATTAAAAACAGATAATAAGGATTGTTTTTCAGTATTTTTTCTGTTAGTTATGTAAACAATAAGGATCCAATCATTTATTCGGCATTATTTGGGGGCAGAAGAGTGGTTCAAATCCTCATCACATATGATATAGATTCATGAGAGATTTATGGACCACATATTTATTGAACATTTCTGATTGTTTCTGGCTGCAAATGCTCACACATTACCGTGGGTCCACGGTGAGGCGTGAACTTGACCAGTACCTCTTTTTTTCTCTTGGCTGAACCCTTTTGATGATGACTTCAACCATACAAACAGAGTCAGCTTGGTTTCTAGATCATTTGAATGAGATATTTCCCCCTTTTACTATTAATTTTTTTTTATATATATATATTCCATAGTAAATTCATTGAACCTTTTTAAATCAATATGGCCTGACAGATATTTGTATCACACCAGCATACAGAAAAAGTCTATGAAGATTTGTGAAGAGTTCGTCTTTTACAGTTATCATTTGTAAAATGATAAGTGTACACTAATCATTTAATAAAATACTCACGGAGATAAAGAGATAGAATTAAATATATAATCCATGATAAGAAGAAAAAACAGATAAAAACAATATGTATTATCAATGAGGTGTTCAGAGTAATGAAATGTTTATGCTTATTATTTTCTGATTATTTATATACGCCAATCATAAGAAATGATGGAATATTATTTATGTTACACGCACCACCCAACTAACGTATATCCGGTATATAGCTATTTTTAATTATTGTATTCTGCTGTTGTATTAATTAGTACTGGTTTATGATTAATGAGGAATTTCTATTGGAGAGCATTTTAAAATAGAAGGTGTGGTGAGGGACCTGAATCTCTTGGTCAATCAAACTGATTAGTGTGCACTGTGCATTTGAAGATTTAATGTAATATTAACCTTCCATTATTAGTGACAAAATTGGAGACAATAATGACATATTTGGCTCAACTGCACAAGTTACACATGTTACGTGTAGGATACAGAGACTAACAAATCAAATTAAACTTTCTGAATTATATGGGAAAATCGGTGAACGAGTCATGTATAAACTCCATTCCATTTTAAAAACAGAGTTTAGAATTGGTGAAAACTGTCTAATTCCTCTTAAAGCAGTGATGAAGAATAAATTTGAACGAATTATTTTTCATTTTGCAGTATCACAGAAGATATATTAATTTTTAATTTTTTTAAAAATTATTATTAGTAAGGATAACATATTATCTAAAAGAATCATAGAAACAGATACTTTTAGATTAAACATTTTTTTAAAACGATTTTGACAACAAAATTTGAATACTCAGGCAAATAGTCTTTATGTCAACTCTTATGAACTATTTTTAAATGATTAAATTAAACTAAGCTCAACATGCTATTAATCAGCAAAATTTTGAAACCGTAGTTACCAATCTCCGTCGAGATAGTAAAAAACAAGGAAAACAAAGTCCCTCGTAACACATAATTGTGTCCATCGAGACGTGTGGAAACGAATATCAATGTTTAATGAATCCGAAGATTATATTATAGAAAGAACATAGTAATATGAATTATTTTATAAGTATCGGGACACGGTTGTCGAGAAAAACAAAAAATCTGTATACGGACGCACCTGTGGCCACGGAAAATGCCTCACCGCAGCAAAAGCAAGGGAAACCGCAGGGTTCATGTGTGCCCCAGAAATGTGTCCGATTGAGTAAATCATCACTGTGACGATGAGTCCTGCAGCAATCGAAGCTGCAAGCTTTGACACTCTGCTCTCATCAATAACACTAAGACCCGCAGAACCACTTCCCACGAACACCAACAGAAACGTTCCGATAACCTCCGCAAACACCTGCCACATCCAAATCAATCATCATCGTATACACATTTCCTCAGCAGCAACCAAATAAAAAACCGAACCAAAACATAAGTTTGTGAGTCTTATGAATTTGTGCTGTGTTGACCAAAGTTTGATATGATGAAGAGAAATGAAAATGGGTTGTTTTGTTACCTTTCTGGAAAAGCCAGGAGGGTAAGCTTGTGCTAGTCCTGAAAGAGCATCACGAGATGGTGATATCTCAGGGGTGGTTGGACTTGGAGCGTCGATGGTGGTGGTAATGAAGGTAAACGTGTTTTGGCTGGTACCTTCCATTGTTATGGACCAGGCTAGTATCTGAGAGAAGTGAAGTGTGTGTTGTTAGCTATGTATGGTAGAGGTGGAGGATAATTGGTCCTTTTATAATGCCACAAAGTGTACCTCTTCGTTCATCTATTCCACATGGTGAGCAAGTAGGTGTGAGAAATAAAAATTCCTAAAGAGTAGACCGTGAAATTGGGTGACACTTCGATTACGTCACTCGCACCTTCTCTGGGCTTTCTTTCCCACGCTCACATTTCATCTCCTGTTTCAATGTCGCTCTATATGGTTAACCAATAACCACTTTTCATCGTTTTTAATTTCACATAATTTTGCTTTTTTTATTTTTAAAAAGGTTTGGGGTTTGAGAAAGTTGGCGACTTGTTTCTTATAAATTAATTTGATTTTTTGTTTGTGTGAAGGAAGGAAGTGGTCGACGGGAGATACGACGACGTATGAGGGGAACTAAACCACGGGTTAGTGATATTTGTTTTAATAAAATAATGGGGAAGTCGTGGACAATACTATCCTTTTCGAACAACTTTGGAGAGAAGATACAACAAGGAAACAGAGCAGAAATGAACATGAATACGGACAAAATTGTTTTAGCGTCTTAACTTTGTTTTCAGTTAAAGTACAATTTATTATGATAACTAACACCTAAAATACAAATGTGATTAAAGTAAAATTTTCATTGTTCAAAATAATAACTCCTAATATAACTATTCTTAAACTTTCACCTTTATATAATAGGTAAAAAGAATATATATATTATAAAACATAGAAAAATTAGAATATATAAGATAGATAGATAGTCACACACCTCGCTTTAATAAGTATCGATAATGATAGAAAACAATTTTAATAAAAAATTTAATTATATGAACTTCATTAATGATTTACATAATTAAATATATATTTAATTTTTATTAATCGTCACGTGTTTCTTAAAAGAAATTAACATTAGTATGTAAATAACCTTTTACTCTTTCCTCTTTTTTTGTAAATTAAAAAAAAACAATACTAGTTCTCTTCAAGATTATTTGCATATTAATTTTTATTTTTTTAATAAATAAATATGATAATTAATAAACATCAGATGTGATTAAAAATTATTTAAATAGAGTATCTTTAGTCTTGTGTTAAATGTGACTATATTGTATATTAACTCAAATGTTAACTACTTTTGTGCGATTGTTTGATTTTCTCTTGAGGTTGTACTCGATAGTAAGTAGATGTTATAGTCTCATGAGATGTTTAAATTTGAGTTGGTTAAAGAAATTGATGAGTGAGAATATTAATTTGAAGTCAATTGAATTTGAAATTATTACAACTATTAACAAAAATATTTTGAAACATATTCTATTAAAATTGTAGATTCAAAATAAGATTGAAATACATTTATATAACATTGTGAAATTAAATTTGAACTAAAATTTCAATAGAAATGGTACTACTAATATGTTATTCCAATTCGTACAATAAAATTTTTACACACACACACACACACACACACACACACACACACACACACACACACACACACACACACACACACACACACACACACACAA
>Ga0214542_1000362_pt1:0-77500 | contig 78831 bp, 36 predicted proteins | sample CNSS1metaG_FD_160096 | JGI IMG/M metagenome (GOLD analysis project Ga0214542, IMG submission 160096) | Root nodule microbial communities from cowpea collected in UCLA plant growth center, Los Angeles, California, USA - CNSS1 | ecosystem: Host-associated > Plants > Roots > Nodule | place...
ATATATATGTATGATTGTGATGTGGTTTGATTTGATGGATTTGAGACTGAGTTAATTAAGTTGGAGTTTTAACCTTATCTAATCAGCATAATTATAATTTCTAAAGAAATATAATAACAAAAGGATTGTATTACATGAAGAAAGATGCTACTGCCATTCCTCCCGAAGAAAATTGCACGACCAAATAGAACATGCAAAGGAACTATAGCACATAACATCCTCAACTCATCTACTCCTAATTTTTAAACTGAACAATACATATCCGAGGTACATAATTTTATAGCCAAACCACTCCCGTGAGCAGAAGTACCATCATCATTAGAAGGCTTCTGATTCCTAATTCCCCATGATGCAGATTCCACGCAGAAGAATCTGAGTTTGTGGAATTCATTGATGATAATGTGACGTTAGGGAAGGTGCCATTGTTGCCACTGCACATGTTCACACATATTAGTTACTTGTATAAACATCACAGTTAACCAAATGAACCTAAATGCCAAATGTCTTACCTTCCTGGAAACACACAAGATCCATGACCTGCATTCATTCAAAATGTTCTTAGTTACACTAGAAATCATTAATAGAACTCTATAAATTTTGAAGATAAAATAGATCAACGGAAACTAAAAATGAATGAGGAAACAAAAAAGGTAAAACCGGACATATCAAATCAACCACAATCTTAAAGGAATTAGCAATTTACTAGGATTGGTGGTGGAGATTGTAGCCATGTCATTGAAATCACAAGACTGAGGAGACTTTCCCATCTGATGAAAGTAAGTGTCAAAAACATAATTTGCATGTGCAACTACGTTGTCTGGTTCGTAACATGCTTCTCCCTGCATCAGAGGAGAACAATCCACCTTGCCAGGTCCACATGCCCAATCTATTCCAGCTTGCAGCATCTTGGGATCAGCACCATCTTTTGCAACACAATAAGTTTGATTGGTGGTGTCATTTGCAAGCACTCCTCCAGATTCTGTTAACTGTAAAACATAAACAGGTTTCCCATTTGCGTCAAACAAACCCCAGTTCTTCTCGGACAATGAACCGGCCTTTGCATCCTCATTGTAGAGCTCGTATATGTAAGCACTAACACCAATGCCGGGGTGTTTGGGAGTTCCGGTCACGTTAAGCACATGCTTGATCAAATTGCTGTTGTAAGTGTTGGCATTTTCCACTGTTGCATCTGGTTCATTAGAGTCACCTTTTGAGGGCCACCCTGTTTCACTCACCACCACAGGAATGTTGGTGTAGTTGAGAAAAGCCATGGCAAAGTACGCTGCATCGATCACAGAATCAAACACGTTGGAGTAGTGGAGAAGGGTGTTAGAATCGATGACTTCTTTGTTTGGAGGGAGGGGTTTGAAGAGTGCATAGTCCAACGGGAACACACCATTTGATTTCATGTAGTCATAGTAAGGGTAGGTGTTGAGCATTAGATAAGAGCCAGTGGATTGCAAGAAATCAAGCATTGGAACCAAGACTGGATTCAGCGAGCGGTTGAAGAAGGCTTGTGAAGGTGGAAATGAGTCAAGGATCATGGAAGAAGAAAGGGGTGTTGAAACTTTAATTTGGTGATCAAGATTTGACGCCAGAAGGGCTGAATGAATGAACTTAAGGGCACTAACAAGGACTTTTGCCGCATTGGGGAGGGCAGTTAAAACCTCAGAGCCGACACAGATTGATGTTATGTTAGTGGCAGGGTAATGAGCCACCACATTACGCGAAACCCACTTAGCAGCAGTGGTGTTTGATTGACCGATTGCTAGTATCTCTTCATTAGGAACAGACACAGCAACTTGAATTCCTGTGTTTGCAAGGGCAATGAGCATGGCTTGGTCAGCATCATACAACCGAACATGTCGAATTTGCTGAGCTTTAAGTAGTGCTACTACTTGAGTGGGGTGAGGCATATCTGAGAGATCTCTTCCAATGTTCACCCCAATGAATGGTTCTGCAAGTAACAAACATAAACATCCATTAAACTACTTTCGACTAAACTCATCACTGGTTAACTGGTTAGATAATCAAAGCTGGTATAGAAGCATATGCAGGTCGATTCTTTGCACATTTTGGGGCAAATATAATGTAAGTATTTGAAGTAAGAAATGGCTGATTTGCTTTGGTCTGAAGTTTTAAATATTGTAACACGGGAATTTTTAACAAGATAGTAAACTGAGTAAAAATGAAATAGGCTTATTCCAAAATAGCTTAGACATGTAAAAAGTGTTTGAGTATACACTTAACCAAATGTGGAGGAAAAGGACTACCACATTTAATATATTGGAATAGCACCGGTGGACTGCATCACCATTCAAGAAGGTCAATTAATAAAAGCACATCAACCCTCTCCTTTTTCAGTTTTATCTTACACATGCACATTAATTGCTACCTCAACTTCTTTCAGTCAAAATAGAAACATGTACAGAAGCACTCATGCTCTGAGACTAAGAGGGGAAAAAAGGGGTAAACGAGAACAATGGACTAATTCATCACTCTAAGCAACTCCATACCATGCCTCACAGGGCTCAGAAACCCTTGCATTTGAACATCAACACCAGCTAAATATAATAGAAAATATTTTCAACAGCCAGGCTTAGGATGTTATGCTAGTTATGTTATGTGAGGAGTGAAAAATGGAAGCAAGTAAGGGTTGTTTTTGTGCTAATGTCTTGTTACTTGGTAAAATTTCACTCCCACCAAGCAAACCTAACCCACCCTTACATCTCAAAGAACACTCTTAACAGCTAGGAATGGTCTAAAATCGGTTTTTTCAATAGTGAATGCTGAAGAGTACTCCATGCAGTTCAAATAAATGTAGTTCATAAGTGCAAACTGAACAATGCCAACTCATGCTTGTACCAAAGGGAAATGGAGGTTAAGAATGCAAGTAAAAACCTGGATCCCTTGACAAAGAACTCATCTGCAAAGAAAGCAATATCATACAAGAAACTAAAACTTACTACTCACCTTCATCAATTGCAGCGACATATACTGCAAAAAGAAGAAGAAGAAGAAAATGCTTGGCCATAGAGTAAATCTCCCTAACAAAGTAAGTGAAACCTCAGGTATGAACTGCTTGAGAGAGAAAAGGACCAAACCAGAAAAATGGTAAATGCTGTAAGAGAGAGGGAAGTGAAGAAGAGAGAGAGCAAGTTGAAGATAGTATCACAGATAAAAAGGGTGTTGGAAAAATAAGATGGCTTAGGAATCATGTATTCATATGTGTTGGATTTTCATTGCAACAAAGCACAGGCAAAGGTATCAGAAAAAACAAGACAAGGACCGAGGAATGAGGCAAACAAACACTCTGCAACCTTCTTTTTATTTTTTAGCAATTTATAGAAAATAACCGAAACTACCAATATATATTAGGGTTAAATATGTTTTTGGTCCCTTAACTTTCAGTGAATTTTGGAATTAGTCCATTTTGAAATTTTGGACCAATTTAGTCCTTCATCTTTTGAAATACGTGAATTTAGTCCTTTTAATCAAATTTTGTTAAGTTTATTTGACATTTCAAGCACGTTTCATAATAGTATTTGACTTACCATTAAAACAAAAATGTGTCAAAAAGTATAAACAACTCAAATACAATCCTGAAATGTGTATAAAACATCAAATAAACCTAACAAAATTTAATTAAAAGGACTAAATCCATGTATTTCGAAAGATGAAGGACTAAATTGGTCCAAAGTTTCAAAATGGACTAATTCCAAAATTTACTGAAAGTTAAGGGACCAAAAACATATTTAACCCTATATATTATACCTTACAATTGACTAACCATAATTCATTAATTTTTCTTCCATTTCTTGCTATTTGTCACCTTTAATCCAAGTATGTGACATTTATCCCTAATATACTCTATATAAATGACTTTTCTATTATATACGCCAGGGATTTTCTGATTCACATAGGTTAAAGAATTGAAAATAAAAAGTACTAGAAAAAGAATAACTTTATCAATTTATTACATCAATATTAAAAAATTATTGACTACATTGAACTGTTTTTTATTTTTACATTCCTTGAATTATACAATTAGTACATTGTTTTACCATTTGAGTGTTAGTTTTTACTTTGAGATTTTTTTTACATTCTTTTATTTATATTCATTTCTTTTATTGGTTTGGTTTGACGGGACCATATTCATTAAATTTGACCGAAATGTTATAATTATTAAATATTGTTTAATATTAAAATAATTTTGTTATAATTAATAATAATTGAAATGTTTTATTATAGTAATAAAATTTTAATTTTAATAAATTTAAATTATTTTATCTAAGCAAAACTATTTAACTAGAAAAAGGTTAAATTTAAGATATTTATTTCTAATTATAAATTCTCCGTCCATTTGAATGAGAGATTTTAATGAATCAAAGTTGGCTAGAGTTAGAATAAGAACGTATTACGTCTTGAAACAATTAACAGAGACTAAGGATAACGAAACAAAATATTGAACAAGTAAAATAGAAAATATATAAAAAGTTTTACTTATTGAAAAATAATACAATAAAAAGATGAAGGTGGTTTTTTCTATGCTGTTTAATACTTTGTTAATGAATTCAAAAGAAATTTTGTAGTAAACGGTCATAAAATAGCTTTTAAAACTTAGTTGGTTTACTGTGCCCTAGTCGTTAAAGTAGGAGGCATAATTTTGTTTTTTATTAGTTCTTGGTTGTAAAGTTAAAGATAGGATTTTTGTTTGTACTTGGTTGTGTGTCAATGAGATAGGGACTTCAAACCAACAAAAGTTGGAGCATTTCTCAAAATCCTAATACTAGTTTCATAATAATAGTTTGCATTATTTATTATATTGTACACAATCACTTTTATTTTTATTTTACATTATTTATTTACTTTAAATAAACACGTATTTCAAAAAAATAATGTTTATAATTAAAAAACTATTTTATAAAAAATATACTCCTTTTGAAAACTCAAAAAGAAAGAGAGAGAGGAAGGTGGGACCATCATCCTCGAAGGCACAAAAAGGGTCAGCATCAGAGCCAACGGTCACTTTTGAATGTCTTGTGGTTTTCACATATACTTGTACAGTTAAAAAACTTAAAATAAAATTGTTTAAATCTATAATAAATAATTTTGAAACAAAATAATTTTAAATAATTATTTGTTTCACAAATAAATATGATTTTTTCATTAAAAATAATTTTTTTTTAAATAAAGAGATAGTAAAAATCATGAAAAAACATAAATCTCTTTACTCTAATGAGTAAGCACCTGTTTTTTTTTTAAAAAAAAAACAAGTACAAATTTGCTTTCTTCTATTATCTTCATTTCGAGGTTTTACAAAATTTTGTGTCTAGCCCACTCATGCTGGCCGAGTTGAGCCAATTCAATTTTTTTATCCACTTTGGAACAGACATAAAGGCCCAGAAGACAAAAAGGCCCACATTTTGACGGAAAAACATGTCCTACTTGTTAATTTGGCCCAAAAGAAATTCAGAAAATATCAGTATTCGCCGCTGATATTGGTTGTCGGCTTTTGTTTTCTACTTTTATATATAAGGACCTTTGCTTTGTCCAAAAGAAACGAATTGAGAAATATAAATAAAAGAATATATATACTTTTTAGTTTTAAGGTAGACTATATTTTAATATTTTTGTAATGTTTACTCTTTTAACAAGATGTTCTCATTTTCCCTTTCTCCTTTTCAACAGTAACTTCCACTGATGACACAGTATAGTTTTGAAGTTAATGATTACCAGCTTATGCTTGTTCATCCATCGTCATCATCGTGGAACTTCTCGAATTCAATGTTCAATCCATGTTCTCTAGCAATTTCTCCTCCAAAACTGCTTCTTCTAGCTACAGGTTTCAACTGTACCATGATCAAGTCCTCACGTCATGTCAACTTCAATTGATATCCAAAATGTTATTCATTCTTAAAGAAAATTCGAATGGAACCAACCCACACACAGAAAATGAAACATATATACTACATATGAATAAAAAGCGAGAGGTTATATGTATATATTGATCAATTATTTAGTAACTTACTTTTGCAACAAAAGCGACCAATAGGTTTTCTGGAAAGCACATTATGTTTGGTGTGGCAACTAATCGAAAATGGTAACATGTGTCGAAAGATGATTGAAGCAAGAACACAGTAGAAAATAGAAATGATAATGTGAGAGACTAAAATGCAAAGGCAAAAGAAAATGTCTGGCCCCGTATGGGTATGTATCTTTAGCAGGCACAGATGTATTTGTTATATTGGAGAAGGTCGTGGATTATTGCTGTGTTGGGTAGGGTACCCTCCAAAACATGATGTCTGTTCCTCAAAATGGGACACCGTGGCACCTTCAGAACATTGTAGAACCCATAATCTATGTGTCTGCAGAAGATAACCTTTTTTTCTAAATCAATATGGATGTTATAATCAAATCTCCACACACCCATTCATCATGCTCATTGGTTAAAGTGTGGGATATATTAATATGCTGCAAAATTTGCTCAGATTAAGAATTATATTCTCCTTTTTTGTTGTCTTTTTTACTTTTCGTGGATTAAAAAAGCTTCCCCACAAAACGTTGACCTCTTGTGTCTTCTTTTTGTTCCTGCTGCGTTGGCCAGTACTCCCTCTTTTCATAACTGTTATTACCCTACTATTTGGATCATCACTGCTTCTTTTTATCACTATTATTCTATACATCGACTATTTCTATGAATATGTATAAAATTTGAATCGAACATCATTAATTTCATAGCATTGTAGTTGATAAGAATGTCTCAAGTTTTTCAACCTTCAAATTTAGAGTGTAGGGGTAGTGGAGACGTGGACCTAGTGTAAGAATTCCATGGCCATGTCAGTTTTATCTAAACTACAAAATAAGGAAAGTCTACACCCACTAACTTGGAATTCTGGATTCTTTATAAACTGCAGACAGGGCTAGATAAAAATTTATGATTGTATATTTTTTTCAGACAACGTGATAGTGAGAAAAACGAAGATACCAAAATGTGATTCCAATTAACCAAATAGGACAAGTATTGTTGCGTGAAGTTAGTTTGTTGCTTAAGTCATTGGAGTATGGAACAGTGTACAACGTTGAATTTGCGAGGTATTGTAAACCTAAAAGGAAATGAATGTATGAGGGTGTGAATGAGCAAAGCATTACGAAATGGTGCGAAATTAAATTAATATGAAATAGGAGGAGGGTGTTTATGGTTTATAGGAAGAAAAACGTGGTATGCATGAAAGTGAAAAAACTAAAAAGAAGAAAAAAAAGAAAAATAGAGTTGTACACATGCACTCATTGGGGCATTGATTAAATTTAACTAATGATGAAAGGGATGGGAGAGGGTTATATATTGTGATGCATGGGACATAGAATAGGAGGGACCCAACATCCACCAATGGAATTCATGCGTGTTTGGGTCGACTGTCCCATCTATTTTGGTACACCAAGTCGCACCGCCCCAACCAAGGGACACCATCTTACCATATACCTTATTTTATTCATCACAATTCTCTTTACTTTCTTCATTTACCTCGACAACAAAAGAAAAACTTCAAAATTTAAATCTTAAAGTTTATTTATTTATTTATTTGAAAAAGCTTATCCTATGATTATTATATACGTTGTTTATGATTCCATTTGTGCACTTTTTTTGGCACCTTGAGCCTTTACAGGGAAATGAAGCTCCACATAAAGCCACTCACCAATCAATCATCATCTTCAATCCACTTTCCTTCTTTTTCTGATCACCTGGAAATTAAAACAAAGACACTATAATAATGTTCTTCTTCTTTTTTTTTTCTCTTTTTTTTTTTTGTGTTGAAAAAGCTCATCTCTATCTACTTCACTGCATCAAATAATTTTTTTGTAAACCTAGTGCAATAGGCTTCCATCCTGAAAACCCTGTTGGTCCCATCTCTTCACACCTGCATATTTTAGGCTCACATTAAGTGCTTTTGCCAAAAATGATTAATAATTAGATGGTAGGTAGCAACTTAAAGTTAATAAATTAGTTTATGTATTGTGCACTCCTAACTTCTTCTTTTTTCAAACTGATAAACTTATAGTTTATAAACTATAAAGCTTGTAAAATAAGCTATTTATATAAAAAGATTTATGTTAGTTAAACTAATTTATTAATTAGTTAAATAAGCTCATAACTAGTTCATTGATTCTATTTCTAATATCTTTTAAGTGAAAAAAAAAATACATAGAAACTTTGAAGACTAAACATATATAAAGATCCGCTACTGTTGAAATCTAACAAAAAAATCACGACACAAAAAACTTTAAGTGTTGGTATTTTAAGATTTTTTATGACTTTTGAAACTTTGATGTCATAGTTGGTGACGTTAAATTGACGTATGATACATGAACAATAAACATCAATTTGTGAGTTGTTTTTTTCACTAATAGTTTTTTTCACTGAACTCATGAAAAATCGTTATACAATACAAGATACACTCAGAAAAAAAAGATTCAGAATTTGCTAAGTACTTTGGATATCTCAAATAAAGTTGTAAAGTATAAGAAAAATTGGTGAAATAATGCCATGAAAATAAAAAAACATACCTTAAACCGATGAATTTTTAAAAATTTTAGAACCACAATCCCCTACGTCACCCCCATCTCCAAACTCTTTCATTTTTGGAGTGTCTTCATCCGAGTTTGAAGTAAAAGTTATGACATTTTAAAGTTTTTCACCACCATAACTATGAATCTGAGACCAATATGTAATTTGTGAACACTATAACTATTTTAAAAAATCCTAAAAGTGGGAAAGAAGATGAGAAAACACCAACATTTGCAAAATACAATTGGAGAGAATGAAAACTTAAGCCCAAACAACCACCACAACGTTAATATGGAGTGAAATGGGTTGAAGATGAAGCTCCATTGTTGGGAGAGCTTTCACATAAACAAGAAAGAAAAAAAAAAACAATGAAGACATTTCGTCCAAACGATCTCACGTTTCTTTTATGTTTTTAAAACGAGTTTGACATTGGCGGGGTTGTGACCGACGTCATAAAGCATTTTAACTTTAGTTATAGAGTGGGTCAACGTCAATTGACATTTGTTACAAAGGAGACCGATGTTAAATTTGATTTTGCAATGGGGACCGATGTTATTTTTGTAATTTTAATTACAAAAATGTCATCAATAATTTTTATGTTGATTTTTTTGAATTCTGACGTTGATCTTGTGATGTTATAAGAGTTTTTTGTTTTAGTGCAGATAAAAAGTAAAGTGTGAAAGTTTACTTAACCTTCTTAAATTACAACCATATTTACTTATTTTCAATGTCATGAAATCATCTTAAAAATTTGACCATATGAGTTTGAATTCTATGAAAGAAAAAGAGACAACAAATGAATTCTTTGACTATTCAGCAAACTTTCTTTTACCAACCAATAAAAAAAAAAGATTAAATGATGAAGCACTTGAGTTTTCTTAAACCGTTTACAAAGCCTAAAACAAATACAAAAGAAAACAAAAGTAACATCTTCTCCGTAATGTTCTTCCCGAACCACACAGTTTAAACTTCCTTTCCAAAAAAAAAAAAAAATACACATCTTTATCTTTCCTTATAACATCAACTAATATGTTCTGTATAGAAGATTCCATACAACAAATCTCTTTCTCATTTTACCAGCCATTGATCGAGTAGCCGTCTATTAGAAGACTATAATCTTGTATGAGCTCATATCATACTTTTTCAAAAATTAAATTTTATACTAATTCTATTTTACAATATGAGATTTATATTTACTTATAAATTATTTTTGGTTAATATTGGATTTTAAACCCTTCTCATAAAAAAAATATATATATTTTTGTTAGAATTGAACGTTTAACACTAGACAAAAATTATAGTTATTAGTCAAATTGTAATTTTTTTTATTAAAATCATAACAATTCAAATATCACGATTCGATTCGATATTAATTTGATTCATTTGATTTCTATCATAAGATAATTGATGTCATCCACAACAAATTGTTAAACGCGAAGTAAACGCTCATACAAGTGAGACCATATGTTAAATTCAAAATTTGTATAACTGTCATGGAACTAATAAGTCTTGGTACGAAGCTTCCAACTTTTTTTTTATTGTCTATTCAGTCCTATGTATTGTCTTTCAAATTTTAACGTCTGTTTTGAACTATTTAAACTATTTGAAGTCCTTTAGTACTGTATACTTTATGTCTTGGGTGATAAAAGAAATTAGAATAACTAAAATATAAAAAAAAAGACATAAATTTGATTCTTAAAATACAGTAATCTCTCTTGTTGCAATAAGACAAAATTGTGCTTAGCATTTGTGAAAAAGAAAATGTATTTGCAGTGGTATGTGCCTATGGGGGGTAACCACATAACCCTGCTAACTCTAACTTAGTCTTGCCTCCTCTGATGTGTTAGATTGACTAATGCATGGAATAATTACCTAGTATACGGAAAATGAGTTTGCTCCACAGTAGTTTTCCACTCCCAAAATTAATTGTTAAAAAAATAATCACAATGTAAATAATATTTTTTTATTACGCTTATTGCACTTAGATTATTAATCGGACAATTACGTACGACCGGTTTTTTTTTTCTGAATCCAATGTATGAAGGATATGAGGATTAGCCGCACCAAGTTATAATTATGACGGTAATTATAACTATGGAGTCAATCAACGAAATTGATGAAGGTGATTGAACCTTCTAACGATTGCAATCAAGATATTTTGACTCACTAAATAATATATCACTTTGTGTGGTAGCCACCAATAATCTTCCTCCGACAAAAACTGTTTAACTTTGGTTACTCATAAAATCTAGAAAGCTATTTAAGCTTTTTTAGTTTTATTAATTCTACATATCTTTATAATTTTTAAATTCAGTCCAACATTCAATATATAAAGTTTTATGACGTGCTATGACATTGTGTTTGAAGAAAAAATGCTTAATGTAAAATATAACTAATGGTGTTTTGTTTTTTTATTTTTCTTGTGTGGTGGAAATAAATATTATTATTATTATTTAATGGTATTTCTTTGTGTGACGGAAAACATAGATGACACTAAAATTAAAAACATTATCGTAGTGACTGAAATAAAATGTTATTGTGCCATAATATACTTTTTTTTTGTGAAATACAAAAGTCGAAAAGGTCATTACCAATTTAAATATATTATTAAAAACTGTTTTAATTAAAACATTCAAATAAAATAAGTCTATTATTATTATTATTATTAATTTCATTTTTTATTTAAATCACTATAAGTATAAACATGAAGTATACTTAAATTTATAATTATTTAGTTTATTTTACATTACTAATTTAATAACAAAAATAAATTAAAGTTTGTTAAATATCTAATAAAAATATGAATTGATTTTTTATATATCTTTAGTGGATATTGATGATAATTCTCTGTAAAATTATTGTAAAAGTAATATTTTTAAGAAAATAGATTGACACGTGGACTTGGTATAATCTCTGTTGTACACGCAGGTTGTCCCGCACTTAAAAAGCGTATTTTCATGACGTGGCACATCTCTACTCTTCCTAACTATTTAGCATAAACAATGGTCTTTATCTAATCAAAATAAAAAATAAAATCATGTTTAAATATATATTTATTTTTATAAAACCAGTAAATTTTTAATTTCAGTCTCTATGAATTCTTATTTTTAATTCTCAATTATTTATTTTAATTCTTACTATTGGATTACATTTATTAACTGCATATATATTTTATTCTGTATATATTTGTATATTGAGCATTTCAAAAAAATTCTAAAACTGAAAAAAAATATTTTACCGTAAAAATGAATTTTAAGTATAAAAGTGGAAATTTTAAATTATAAAAAAATTAAAAAATTTATATATATATATATATATATATATATATATTATAGAAACCAAACAATATATTTCTTTTTATGTTTATTTTTGTAGAAAATAAAAATAAATAAATTTTAAAGCTATGAGCAAAAATATAAAGATTAAAATTAAAAATGTAATAATTTAATAGCGACTGAATACAAATTTAACTAAAAAAAATCAATATCATAATACTAAGAGAAAAAAAATCTAAACCTGTGTTTTAACTGATATCAAATAAAAATATGGTCATCCCTCTGAAGACCATTAACATTAATTGTCTGAAGATTTCATCGTCTAATGTATGAAGAAATAAATTTTCAAAATAATATGTTAGCATAGTGAAACAAAATAGACATATATAATATGTAGGTAATTAAAGAAATAGTGATTTTGATCCCCTTATATAAGATGTCATTTTTATGTGTGCGTGGCATCATAAATGGAAAAATTAGAGGAATTTATTGAGAGCATGATTTTATGAAGACTTTGCAATAATGTGAGTAATTATAGTATGAAGACCAAGATTAGTGATTTTCGATCTGGCTTTTTAGGAGTTCGAAATTGGTAACATAGTCTTGTGTCGTGTCAGTTGTTTCCAACTCTACTGGTCTTAGTGTTTGTTGGAGCTTTTTCACATTTGAGAATGATGTTTTGATGATGATAGGATAGGATGCCATTCACGACTTACTATCACATCTTGTTGGATCTCATGTCCTAATTTGTTATATAGTGGATATAAATGCTCACCATTCTCGGAACCTCTTTCAGACAAATGTCAAATCTCAACCAATGCTCCCCAAAATTTATATTTTCAGATTATATATATCACACATAAAATACTTGCTTCAAAAATAAATTTGTCAAACTATTTTATTTTCAATTTATTTATTTATTTATTTTATAAGAAATATGCCATCTTTTTGTCGTTAAATAATTACAGTTATGTAATAAAACACAGAAAAAAATAAATTAAACATTTTTCAACTAACCTGAAGAGCTGTCACTTTCCCTTGGAAAGAGGGTTATCTGTCAAATTTGGCATCATAATATTGTTTGAATAAATTCAAATAGTAAAATAGTTTTGATCTTCATGCATAAGATTCTATGGTAGGATCGACCTACTAGCTTGCGGATGTGTTGTGGATTAAATGAATAATTAAAAAAAAAAAATCTTTTCCTATTTTAATTTGATAATTAATTCATGAAATTCCTCCCCAAATTTCTATTCCAAAAATCTTTGTTTCTAGTTTGTTAGCACCATTCCTGCATAGTTTACTTGAATAATTGAATTCAAAATCTAACTATGATTTGTCAAATAAAAAAAAATTTGTTCCAAAAAGTAATAAAATTTTGTATCTTGAGTCAATATTCTTTAAATTTTCACAAAATATTACTTAAATTTCATATATATATATATATATATAATATTAAAAATTCAAGTGTGAGTTTAAATCTAACATAGAATAAAAATGAGTGAGTTGAGTATTATACAAGGGTGAAGACCCATAAACTTATTATTTAAAAGTTTTTGAGTTAAAAGTTGTGTCAATCCCTTATGTGTGAGTTGAGTTCATATTTCATTGATATTGTATCTCTTTAGTGACTTTCTCTCAAAAGATCCAATATATATATATATATATATATATATATATATATATATATATATATATATTTATTTATTTGAAAAATTATTTCTACTTAATTTATCCACTTTGTTCATTACCACTATTATTTTATATTAAATTTTAAACGAAGTGGCAAAATTCATACATAAAACTTGTTTAACTAAAGCTGTTAAAGTAGATTTTCCTCCACTAGTTCCAAAAGCTTATAAAAAAAGATAGAACAAAAAATTTGCGCCTTATATTGAATTTGCTTCTTTTTGATTGATCCGTTTAAACTTAATTCGTCAGATTGATCTATCATTCTATTAAATAACAATTATATATTTTAAAAGCAAAAGTAATGTTATTTTTTTAAAACACATACATGTATTGTAATTTACATTTATTTACATAACAAATCATTATATTTAAAATAAAAGATAATTTCGTTAATATGACTTAATTTTATAATGTATTTTTGTTTAATTTTAAAATGAGTAAAACAACTCTTTGGCTCCATATAGAGTCAAGCCAACCCAAAGTTACAGAAAGGTGGGAACGGTTGAATAAAAATTTTGTGAGTGATGACCACTCTACCTTTGACTTATAATATTAAATAAATAAATAAATAAAAACACTATTCAAACAAACTAAAAATTTAAGTTCCGGATGTTGTATGGGTAGCGAGTTTTGTGGGTGGCTTGGAAATCGAAACTCATACACACTTCTACGTCAACGGAAAACAAATTACAACCTTACGAAAGTAAAAGATATTCATAAAAACTTAATGATTAGTCGATTGCTTAAAATTGAATAATCTTTTCATTATTTCAACGATATTTATGAAATATGAAAAATAGGTTAATTTATATATAGTTTTAGAAAACATTTAATATACAAATCTGAAACCAAGTTTCAAATTTCAAAGAAAATGATATGTTAAATAGAGTAATTAACTCCCAATAATATTACTATAAAAGACTTAGGCTCATAACATTCATGCTATTTGTAGAAAGAAAGAGGATTTATTTAAGTTCTATTCCTTGATAATTGAAATAAATGAGTAGTTTATAAACAATTTTATTTCTTAACATATTGATGTACTCTTTCAAAATAAAATCGTGATGAAGTCACAAAATCTCTAAGTGGACATTGAAAAGTCTCACTCAAATTTATATAATTCATTCATCATATAACCTTAAATACATGTAATAAATTTGTGATAAAAAACACTAACTATTTTCCATCATTAAAAAAAAACTAATTTATATACTTTCAAGTACTCTCAGCAACTTTTGAAGAAGTGTCCTTAACCCAAAAAAAAAAAAAACAGTGAAAAGCTTAATTGAAAAGTGAGTTTTGGCATGATGAGTTATTGGGTTTTCTTAAAAATATTGCATTCCAAACTTCAAATTCTTAGAAATATAAAAGAACTTGACTTTCCAAAAAAATATAAAATAACCTGGATTTAAAAAAAAATGTAAAAGAACCTTCATATGAAATAATCCTTTAATATAGGCATTTAAAGATACGAATTTAGCATAATGAAGTCTTATTCATAAATAGGGTAATTAGGAATGAGTAGATTTTTACATAACTGTCAATACTAAAAGGTTTTATAATAACAATAATACAGAATAATATCTAAAAGTATTAAAGAAGCCAAAGACTAAAGCATGTAATGGAGATAACGCGGAATGTTGGCACATTCAGAAGGACAACCTTTGACATATGAATGCGAGGGCCATGAAATGAAGGTTTTGTCGTGGGAGCAAAGACAATAAGTGGCAAAAAGAGTGTGTGAACTCATTGCAATACCTTCATCAAAGTCCAAACATTTGTAACCCATCACAAAAAACCCATAACTCCATTTTCAAAGACCCTGTAACAAGACTATGAGCAATTCAACTCTTTCTGTTATTCAACTTTCTCAGGTCAATTCTCTTTGAATCATTTTCTGTATCTTCCTCAAAATTTGGGAAAATATTACAATAATTCTATCTCATACGCGTTTTGAGCCTCTTTAGAAGTTGGAACTAATGTTCTGTGCCTTTATGCTATATGATCTTTCAAAAGGAAGTGGTTCCCAGTAATACACGTAAACTATTTACATTTTTTAATCCTCTCCACCTGCCGTCATCTCAAGTAAAAGAAACAAACACTTTGTCAAATCATAAATTATCACACACACACACACATAATCAATGTCTTTACTTTTCGTTTTTATAATTATTTTTACCATATTAAATCATTCATTATTTTCTTTTATTCCAACATGTAATGGAGGAATGTATATCACTGGACCCATTCTTAAATGTTCTCGTTCTGGAGTTTTAATAATACACTTCTTTAAACATACTTTTTTTAATTTATTCAAAATTACGAGTCTTATTTTGTTTAATGAGTTTTGTTTCTACTTTTTAAAAATAAATAAATGTATATTAAAATAGCTACTAATTAACAACCTTTTGACAGTATCATCATTGACCTATGCCTTACTTAAATATTTCAAAGTATGATGATTTTAGAGTTACGAAGAGTATAACATGTAATACTTTAGAAACTTGAAATTTTTTCTATTTATTTTTTATTTACAAATATTTAATTTAAGATCCTTTTTATACTGACGAATCAACATTATGCAGGCCTTTGAAAAATGAAAAGTCGCACATGTCAACGGAAGACGACCGAGTCAACTACGAGTGAAAGTAAAAGTAAATTTTTTATTTTTTTTAATAAAAGGGCTATATCATACTTTAATTTACTTTGTAAATTTATGTCTTCTACTAAGTTTTTTTAAGATGTAAATATAAATTGTGAGGTGGAAATGATAGAAAAAGGTAGTGGTCAAAATTTGAGTGATGAATAAGCAGGGGATTCTTGATTAGGTTTCATTAATTATGAGAGATGTGTAGAAAATATCAGTGAATATATGTTAATAACGCGGAAAGCCAACCAGCCAAGGCTTGCATGTTACATGTTTGACTGAATGCACTGTGTTTCATTCTCTTCATTCCTTCACTTCTACCCTTCACTTCATCCTCTTCACACTTATTCATTGACTTCTACTCCATCACTTGTTTACCTATGTCACTAAATAAACTACTCTGTGTCTCAAAACATATTTTTCTCATTTGATTTTCTCTGATAAATCAATTTTCAGAAACTAATAATCATTTAATAATCTTGTTGGTATTATATATATGGACAACTTTTGAAAGAAACAGTAATCTTAGCTTACAAATGAGATATGGTGGCTGTCATGATGTAACGTATAGACAATCGTAGATGTTGGTATTTGAGACGTATTTTATGATTGGGTTTTGCGAATCTTACCTTCAGAACCAAGTAATAAAACCTCCACCAAAGCAAGGCCACTGAAACATCCATCAATAACTAATTATCATGTCTCATTATGCACACACTCTGTATATGGTATCTGCATGTATTATAGTTTATTTTTATTTACTAATTTATTTATAATTATTATTAATTTTACTATTTGTAGTTAATACTGTGGGCGGAGTAAGATTTAAAGCAGTGAAAGAGAAGCATAGGGCATGTCGTTGTCATAACCCCTTAACCCGCCACCATCATCCTAAACCTATCTCTGTCTTCCCACTATCAAACCTCAACCTTTTCACCAAACAATTAAGGTTCCTTCTAAAAGTCTAATAAAATGACTGCTGTTAAATGGATTAAGTTGAAGCTCTCCAAACATACATTAGCAATTAATTAGAAAGAGAATTCTGTCATCCACTATAATCTATAATTATACTAACACAATTGTCTTTCGTAAACGATATTTATTGTCTTAAAAAAGTTATAAAAACGACAAATTTCTACCTTTGAATGTTGGAATTTAATTGGAAATGTTCCTCTATTTTTTTTTTCTATCGTTTTACCCTGTAGTAATTTTGACTGGTTCAACTTTTCATTTAAAATGATCCAAATGGAAAGAATCAAATTGCCTCAATAAAATAGTACTGATTGCTACAGAAATGTAGACTTGGAAAGTAACTAAAAGAGTATGAATACGGAACCTTATATTCGGGAAATATATCAAGTTAGTATTGCTTAACTGAAAGTGAGAAGACAACTAAATTTTTACAATGTGCACAAATTTTTAGGATTACCACAAATTCAAGAATACAATTTTTCACTTTATTTAAATCCCATTTTTCCTACTGTTTATATAGTAAGAAACAAGATAAAGTTTCATTTAATTGATAACCAGCAGCAAGAAATGAAGACATTTTGGACTACCTTGTACAGATATCTATTTCCCTTGATTATAGAGTGAAAAGTTGGGGCACAAAAAAGTGGATAATATACTAAATAAGAGTTTTGGTTGTGTTTGAATTCTGATTAAGTTTTTATTCTTTGCAACAACTTACAAGCACATTACAAGTAAGAAGTGGAGAAAAAAAATTGAACTCAAAACAAGCCATATGCCCAAGATTCTGAATCCATGATCACTCTCGGGTACTGATTGACAGAAGTGTCAAACACTTGCTTTCTGTCACCATCGCAATCATCATTAAGAAGCAGATTCCAACTTCTAATCAAGTCATCATCCCACAAGGCCACACTGCTGTTGTTATTGTCAATCTTAGTATCATTGTAATCATCGGACCAGTCAAAATCTGGGAGCAGCAGGTCTTCAAACAAGTTGGGGGAATTTGAATAACAAGACGATGATGTTGAAGATGATGTTGTGGTTGGTGAAGTTGAAGTAGCACCAGATGGAACTAATATCTCACTGGCTTCTATAATGGGAACTTCATCAGTGCAGAACTCATTCATTATTGAGTCAAAAAGTGGTGTCATGATTTGGTCTTCCTCCTTAGCTTCTTCGGTGATGCTTGATAAATCAAACGAAGTCTCTGCCTTCTCCGCCTCCTTGTTTTGCCCATTTTCAGCCTCAAATTTTGGGTCTTCCTCAACTTGGAGACCTTGTTGCTGATGTTGTTGTTCTTGCAATGGCTGATGGGGTTGTTCATCTGGTTGGGCTTGGGTTTGCTCAGTTGCAATGGAAAGTGACTTGTGGGTAACAGGATCAATTCCCATTTTCTTGAGCTTTTTCTTTATATGAGTGTTCCAGTGATTCTTGATCTCATTATCAGTTCTTCCTGGGAGATGAGACGCAATCTTAGACCACCTGCATAAGGGAGAAAACAAAACATCAGAAATTATTAAAAGAAGGTTTCCATCAAAAAGTTCATGCTAGGAATTTTTACAAAGTATATTTTACTACGTCATGGAAGTTACAAAATCAGAAAATTTGTTCACAACACATACTTGGGCATCATTTCTATACTAATGATTCCCCTTTACAGTCAACAGGAAATAACTACAATCATATAGTTCCTTTCCTTTAAAAAAATACAAAGGAAGAAAGAGAGTTGGTCTACAATTTTTATTCGTTTTCTCCTCCTTGCAGGAGTGTGATACTATGGGACCATGTCTTTTTTTTTTTCAGATGAATAAACAAATTGCCACTTGAGGGCGTGTATGATAGAAATGATAACTTTGATTTAGTTATTGCTTTTGAAATGATTGAGATATGTTTTAATTTTATATAAAACAATGTTTTTAGACGAGCCTGGTCTTGTACCGGTTATTTAATGAATTAAAAAAAAACGTTGATTGAGGAATAGGCAAGCATGCAGAAACAGGGGAAACAGAGTGGGCAGAGAAAGAACCTATTGCCAAGTTGAGCATGGAGATCAATCACCATTTTCTCTTCATATTCTGATAAAAGGCCTCTCTTCAGGTCTGGCCTTAGGTAATTTGTCCATCTCAGCCTGCAACTTTTACCACACCTTAACAGCCCTGCATGAAGACATAACACAGATTTGTTAACTCCGCATGCAAGTGAAATCAAGCTTTAGTTACTGAAATCATCATGTTCAAGAAACAACAGAAGCCATAATGTTTCTTGATTCCTTGCAATTAAAATGCTGAAAAGACATGCAAAAAAACATGTTCGAAAAGGTGAAAAGAAAGACATGCAGGAAGAGAGGGGACCTGCAAGTTTAGGAACAGCTCTCCAGCAACATTGGCCATTGGTGAGGATGAAGTTGATGAGTTTCTTATCCTCCTCTGCAGTCCATGGACCCTTCTTCAACCCCACTTTGTCACAACAAGGTTGTCTTCCCATTTTGTGTTCCCGACAACTCAAATGCCAAAAAAGTGTACCTGGAATCTGAGATTGATCCCTCAAACCAGAGGTTTCAGATTGGTATTGATATATAGAGAGAGAGAGGAAGAAGACTTAGAGTTCCTAAGAATATGCACATAAGAAGGTGGGATAGAGCACCACCACCTACTTATTTATATATAAAATTCAACGCCCTCTTAACTAAGAACTCCCCTTACCCCACCACCACAATTTCTCATTTCTCTTTTATTAACCTATTTACCTTTTATTTTATTATTAGTGGACACTTACACGTGTTGTGCAGGGATGTGACACGGTCCACACGTGCTACGTCTTCTTCAGAAAACACCACATCATCAAACTTCTTTGCTTTGGTTGGAAGCGTGAGATACTCCACTAACTCAATCCTCTCCAAAAACAGTAATACAACAAATAAACACTTAAAATTCCATAAATAATGGCCCCACACACAGCACCAACTCTTTTTCTTCTTTTTTTTTTTTTGTTGACATTTTCGTTTATACTGCCGTCGTTATCACCAACACAACAACAATCAAATTTACGCCACTCTGTAAAAATTAGGGTTCACACCCTCAATCTGGTAATATAAAAACCCATTAATCTACACAATCAATGTAAATGCAATAATCTCGACAACTTGTTTTCTTTCCTGTGTTACTGTCCGTTCAAAAATGTCAATCCACTTAACACAAATTTTAATATTTTATTCTAGTACATCACATGTTTAAATATGTTATTATCAAATATAAACTATAAAAAAAAGTTAATTTATGAGGTTGTTATCATCAATTGTATTTCTTAACTAGAAAAAAAAGAGAGAAAGAAGCTTACGTAAACACCCAGAATTCTTAATTTTTTTTACTTGAATTACTTTTGTTTTATTTGGAATTTCAGAACATTGCTTAATTAAGACCTCAGCTGCTACCACTTGGCAGAAAAAAATATAAATAAATAAAAAGATGGTCACCTGTGTCTAAACAAATATAAATTTCTGAGTTGTTTTTATAATGAGAAAAGAAATGGTATGTGTATAATAATTTATATTTATATATCAGATTATATTTATCTCTTTGTGTATTATCTTTTTACATAACATAATAATAATAATAAAAAATTGAACACTTTTCGTAAATAATAAGACAAAGATTATATACATAAGGTGGTGCCCTTTCATGTTTCGGCATTAAATGGTAAAAGAATATCCAAACAAATTTGAAATGTTGATGGAGTTGAACATGTGAGATTACTTAATACTGAACTCTGTCTACGCGACAAGAAATTAAAAGAATAATGTTATATAAATTACATAACTATATTTAGGAAAATGATAAATAAATAAAATATCAGTACTTATTATGTGTGATTTCGTATACAAATTACTAAAAAATAGCTTTTTTTTTCTTTTTTATTCTAACATTTGAAGGAAATGTTTATTACTAAAAGTTGGACATTGTTTCTTGAGAATAGGATGTGCAATGTTCCCGATAAACTCATTAAACCCAATACTGGAAAAGTTCCTGAGCAAGTCAATTGAATCGAAGCCAAGATTAATAACAGGTCAGAAATAATGAAGAGTGCACCAATAATTACCTGAGTTACTGCGTACGCGTTGAAACAAGCAAAATGCATGTAGAACACAGAATTGAATTGGTCCACACAGTTCTTGTTTTCCCTTAAAAGCAAAATTACCAAAACTTTACCTTCAAAAACGTAGAGAGTTATACATCCTTGCTCCCTTGATTATCTACAATTTATTATATATAATATTATACATATGACATATGCAATCTGCTTTCATTAACATCCACATCCTGTTCCCTATACTCCATTTTTGTAATTAAAGTGAGGTTGGGACACCTTACAGCAGCAATAAATAAGTTGCATAAAAATGCGTGTTTAAAATAGCAGAAAATAAAAACTCAATATATATGTGAATAATTTATTAGTTAACACTATATGTACTATATGTACTGTACTTACTTAATTATATTTTATATTCGAATTACTCTCACCTGTTAAGCATATGCAATAACAGGTAACTTAAAGTAAGATAGTATATAAAATGAGTGTAAAAGTTGAGGCACCTGACAGAAACAACTCTCAAAAAAAATTGTTTTTTTCATTTCTAAGTACGGTTGGTGGAAGACTATGTCTCGTAAACATATATTTTAGCAAACTTCTATGATCAGTAGTAAATGTCAAATTTTGTTTATATGATGACAGCTCCAATATCTTTTCTCCAGAGTAAAATTATAAATTAAAAAAAAAAGTTATGCATTGGATATATATATCTTACAATAAACTCTCAAGAAATCGTACTCATAATATTTTTGTAATTGATTAGCAGTATAAAAGTTTTGACAGTAGCATCCTCAAAGGTGTATAAGATTTTACGTGGAAGTTATATATTTACTTTTATTTTTTATTTAAAGAAACTGTATGTATAGGTATAATTATCAACATATACTAGAAATATCTCAAACTATGTAAAACCAAGCACAAACTGTGCAAAAAAATAAAAAAGTTTACGCTACAATATCTTTTCTCCAGAGTAAAATTATAAATTAAAAAAAAAAGTTATGCATTGGATATATATATCTTACAATAAACTCTCAAGAAATCGTACTCATAATATTTTTGTAATTGATTAGCAGTATAAAAGTTTTGACAGTAGCATCCTCAAAGGTGTATAAGATTTTACGTGGAAGTTATATATTTACTTTTATTTTTTATTTAAAGAAACTGTATGTATAGGTATAATTATCAACATATACTAGAAATATCTCAAACTATGTAAAACCAAGCACAAACTGTGCAAAAAAATAAAAAAGTTTACGCTACAATAATTTAAATACTAAAACATCAAACCCAGCAACTCTTGTAACTATCTAAATGTCACAACAATTCCATGTTAGTTCACAAACTTAATAAACCTCTTAGCTTTCTCTATCAGTGATCAGCATGCATTCTTGATTTAAAATCACATACTCAAAAATTCATTTAGCCTCCCTTGTGTTATTAGTGTTAAGAAATTGAACTTCAAGTAAAATAATCCACTAAAATAAGATTTACACTTATTTATATATTATGAATTCATTTTATCTTTAGTCGATATGAATTATTCAACACATTTTCTTACACCGAAATATATGTATTTCGAGTATATATAAAACTAGACATTAACGGGTAGTATGTTAACAGTATATAAAACTAGACATTAACGGGTAGTATGTTAACAGTCTCATGGCGGATGACACAATAAGTCTAACAAACAATATTTTTTAATAGTAAATAACACAATAGATCTAATAAACAACAAATCTTCTTAAAATAGACTTGAAATGATTCTTATATTTATCTATGATGAACATGGGATCTCCAACAATATTTTTCTTTTTAACATTGTTCGTGTGTTTGTAATGATTTTACAGTAATTCATGACAGATGACAATCTTTATTAAAATTTCAGTACTCTGTCAACCTTCTTCCTTTTGAGTCCTTTTAGCCTTGTTTGAAGTTGCATTTTAGATCAGCTGTCTTTATGTGAAGAATGATTCGCCATAGACAAAATTTACCTTTGCTGCATTGACTTTAATAGTTACTTATATTTTAATATTGTATATATGCCATGCCGAATATATTATAGAGAAAATATGTCAAGGTTCATCGTTCAGCACTAAATATAGCTGAGATGATCCAAGGACCCTCTATAAAACTAAGAGGGAATAGAAAAGGTGCAGAAACCAGAAACCTGCAGCAGCAACACAAACTGTTTTCGAGAAATTGGACTTTTATGTTGGCACATGGACTCACTCAAAGGCACGGTGAATATTATTGCTTGCTTCGGTTAAGCAAATAATTTTCTTTTATGTTCTAACTAAACTTAGTGTCTTCTGATCATGTTGGAAAGGTAAGTCTCGTGAGGATTGGTCAATGGTAATTAATATAGCTAAGATGGATGATTCATACGTGATGAATGAGATGCAAGTATATATGTGAACCTGATTCTAGCTAGGTTTTCAAGGTCGTGGAACCCTTGATTTCTATCATGATTCACAAAAGCTGGTGAAGTTAGTGTCTGATATGCATTCTTTTATGCAGACTTTGACAATAACCTGCAGAGAAAGATAACCTCTCGGGAGTCTAGTAGGGTATCTGACCTATATATATTATAGAAATTTTTCCTTGGATGTAAACATCTTTTTCCTTATTTGATATATGTACTTGGCTTAACTTACTCTACCAGCAGATTGAATCAATGTCTATATATGCATTAAGATTCGTTTTGTGGAATATTCGTTCAGTCATTCCAATATGGTTGAATATCTGTCAATAAAGAAACTCCATCAATTGTGGTTATGAATGAATATTTTTGTTTGCTCAGTAATAAAAAGAAATTAAAAAAATATACTAGTAGAATGGTGTTCTAGTCTAAAAGTTTATATACACAAGATATCAGAAATTGACAAATTCTACCCCATTGAACATATATATTACGTAGTAAATTTTTCATATTTGGTCAATATTGTTGTGATGAACAATAAATAATTTAGGTTATGGTGGATGTAGATTTACTTTAGCAGTTGTATAGTTAACAAATCTGTTGACAATGCTGTCCAACCTCATATTATATATATGTCTTTATTTGCTATACTATACCGACTATAGTTAAAGTTGTTTGATTTATTTTATTTTGTGTGATTGACAAACAAAAAGTAAATGCTGAAATTTCAAAGATAATTACCTACTTCTCTTTCTTTCTCTCTCTCTATATTATTATTATTATTATAATAAAACTAATAATAGAGTAATTAATGTTTAGAGAAATAGCCCCAACAACAAGATTAATTATCAACTTTGAGATTATTATTTTAGCAATATGAAAAAAAGAAAAATATTAAGGGTACTTTAGCTGAATAGTATACATGAGAAGAAACAAAAATATATTATTATTTTCAATTTAAAAGGCTAATATATGAGTTTTGTAGTTTTTCTTATCTATACAGTTCAACTTGTTTATTTATATACAATGTAAGATTTCAAGTCACACTTAACTCCAATAAAAATATAAAATTAACTAAACATATTTTTTAATTAAAATATATTATTGTAGGAAGATTTGTATAATTAATTTTAGGATGTGAAGTTATTATTGAGGTACACAAGTTTAATGTAAAATTTGAATTACTACTCATTGAGAGAGTTGAAATTTTCTCTCTTATTAAATAATAGTATTTGTTCATCCGTCTTTTAATCACCTGTTCACATGCTTTTATTAATTAGTTTTGAATATGTAAGAATTTGATCTCAATTTAATGAATTTGAATGGAGTCAAAAAGTATTATTTGAAGCAAGTGCTAATAATTTTAATCATAAAGAGATTTGTTATTGTTAGTTGGTCAAACTCCAACTATTAGACTATTACCTTACACAAAATTTGACCCATTATTATATGATTATACAGATTTAGTTTTGTTTTGTTTGTTACTGGGAAGAATCTTAGTTCCCTGATAGGTATTGTTGAAACTTCCATAGGGAGCATGGTGTGTTTTACACCCTAGATCTATAAAATACGATTATTTTAGTCTTTATTTTAAACTATGTTGCTGTAATTAAGGAAATACTAATTAAAGTTTTTTAAACCCAAAGGGACACTATATAGCAGGGATACTACCCTACACTGGGTCAATTAAATAATTTGATTTATTAATGCTTGTTGGTCAACAGGAAATGTTCAAGTATGCACCAACAATATGGTTTGAGTATGGATCGCAAAATACTTTTTTTTCCTTTGTTATTTAGCTGACTCAGTTCACTATTTTTATTTTGCTTTAATAACTTACAAACTCAAAGTTTGATTAATTTAATATATCATTTTTTTTATTTTAATTTATTTTCAAATTCATGATTATTTTAATAAAAATAGTATATATGTTAATTAGCAAATAATATTATTTTAAAAATATATTTTTCTTTTAGTAGAGTGACATATGAAACTGTAGCAAGTTAGATAATCTTCTTCCTTAGAGTAAGTTTTTATTATTTCATATACCATTTATTATAATACAATAATTTTATTGATGTGTTTGATTTATAGGTTATAATGTTATATACATATATGATGATGTTGTTCACATCAATAAAAATAGAAATTTGTTCATCATATAATGAATACAACTTATAAATTTATTGTAGTAAAATTTTGGATTAGAGATGATATTAATCTTTTATGTGAGTTCGACTCGTATTTTATTGGTGTTGCATTTTTTTGTGATCCTTTCTCAAAAAATTCATCAATAATATCAGCGTTAATGATTAGTCTTAATGAGCTCAAACAAGATTTTGTATTAAAAACTTTTTTAACAGATGGAAAAAACAAGCATGTCCAGTTGAGATCAACAACACTACAAGGAAAAGTATTCTTGATTACCTTGAGGGGAAGCATTAATGTGAGAAAACTCGCATTGAGGGAGTGATCCTTCTTTAACAATTTTCTCATTCTCTTAATTACTTTATTTGACTATGTAAGGATCTGAATTTTTATATAAAAAATTATGTTAGTCATGTAACTAAACATAATATGCTAGTTTAATTGAAAAAAAATCAAACATATTTGTAAAGTATTTTCTATTTATATGTATAAAATCTAGGGGTGGTAAAACGGATCAGCCCGACCCATTTTGGTCTGGTCTGCTTGTGGCCCGCCAAAAACAAGGTCGGACCCCAATAAACGGGTTGGATATTGCAACACGTTCCGTCTTAAGGTGGACTGGCCAGCCGGGCTGGCCTGCCTCTTTTCTTTTTTTAAATTTTTTTTTAACTTTTTTAATTTTTTTTTATAAATCTATTATATATATATATATATAATATAAAAAGTATTATTTTTTAATTATTTTTAATTTTAAACATAAAAAAATCAAAAGAAAAAAGAAAAAACAGATTGGCGGGCTAACCCATTTTGCCCGCTAAACTAGCGGGTTAGGCAGACCTGGTTCGCTTTGACATCCTAATAAAATCAATATTAAAGTATGATGTAAATAAATTTGTCTAATAAAATATTAATACAAATAAATATAAATTTTGAAAATTAAATTTAAATAAAGTTTAATGGAAAATATAAATTTAAATAAATTTAATTTTGTTAAAATTTAACTTCATAAGTTAAAAAAGTATATAAATTTATAAAATTGAATTGTAAGTAATTTTATATTTGTTAACGTTTTCTCATCAATAACTTAGATTTGATATTTTTATCAATTTATATAGTTGTGGCTAAAAGTTTGAAACGATAGCATGATATATAAATATTATGGAAGGTCGTTTCTCTGATAGCCAATTTGTCTACATTTACAATTTAATATTAGATAGTATTTTTTATTTTATTTTATTTTATTTTATTTTCTACAATTGGGACATGGTAACAACACAAATTTGAATTGATATGTTATAGAATAAAGAGGTCAAATAAAAACGGAGAAAAAAAAATACAATTGAATTAATGTGTGTGAATATTTTTATTGACTTTTTTTTTATAACGGGATATGTCTATTAATAACAAATATGGTAACAAAATTAAACAATTATAAAAAATTAAGGTAACAAAATTAAATATAAATATAATAATTATATTCCAAATAATTCCTCCCGTGGGGGCACCTTTCTATGGTCAACCAATAAAATGACTACACAATTAGTATTCCTTATTGGATGGTGTAATCTTCAGCCAATAGAACTGCATAGCGTAAAGATCGTAATTTTCTTAAAAGATATTATTATTTCATTGAAAACGTAATTTTAATATTTTTTTATCAAATATATATCTTCCTCTTCTGAATCCTTGAGAACGATCTAATATTGCATATTGCTTGCGTAATCCATGCAGATGATATAATTTCACGCATTATCACAGTGGTATTTCTTTTTATCTTTTTCTCTTGGTAATAGTTTTGTTTAATTAATTAATATATTTTCTTTATACTTGTAAAATTGATTACGAGTCTGTTAGATATCTATAATCGTACTTATGCATGGGGTTTTATATATACACAATGAGACAAAGTGTGGAGTCAGCAAAGCAAATGGTCAAACTTAATATATGTTAAAATGAAATGTATTTACGTTACGTTTTATCCTTCGACTTAATATAGCATTTTAAGCAATCTTATGATTATTAATTATTTTTTCTGATAATAAAAATAATGCAATTAATATTTTTATTTAGGTATTAGTTATTTCCTGCCCATGTGCTTACTTTTCTTAATTTAAAAATAAATATAAATATTTTTTTTATTTTGTAGATAATTTTTTTATTAAAAATACTTATTTTGATTTAAAAGTTATCAATTTAAAAAAAATTAATAATTGTAACGGTTAAAGCTAACAAAACAATTATTTATTAAAAAATAAAACTGAAAATAGAAATATGAACGTCTATCTTTATATTTATATATAGTATAAACGAAGCTAATCAAGAAATTTGATAACAAGACTAAAAGCATTAGTCTTTACCAGTAGAATTTTTCTATTAATAAAGTAATGATATGACTAGATTATTATATTTCATGCATTAGTTATCTCTTTATGTTATCATCCCTTCAAAATGCTACTTTATTTAATTGATGTACTAAAAGTTACAAGTTTAGTAAATGGAAATATAAATATAACAATACCAGATAAGAGCAATATCGTATATGTAAGTTCAAATGGAATTAAGATCTCAATCCTTCAGCCATTTACACCACCAATACTAAAAATTAATGGTTGATGTAAAACTATACATATCTTAATGTTTGACCTATCTTATCCATTAAATTAACTTTGCGTGTTTATACATTAGTAATTTATGCAAGTCCTAATAAATTATATTTTCATATGATTCTTATATATTAGTTGACAGGGAGCCATTAATAACTTTAATATTGTCTCAATTTGAGTCTTTAAAAACACAGATTCACTTCATTAAAATTAGATAATTTGTTAATTCTTCATGGTGTTGCTTGACTTGAGACCGAATAGAGAGTATCATGCACCCAAAGTAAAAAAATTCCGAAATTTAGAAGAAAAAGAAATTAAAAACATAGCATTTGTATAATTTATGATTTGGTTACCTCCATTTAATATATATTTTTTCCAGCGAAAATCAAAGTGTATGAATATAAGTAAATATTTATTGTGAGTATAAAGTGATAACAAAATGTATTACACGAAAAGTATGAATTGCTGTCTAGTATTTTCTTATATATTTTCCAAAGGATAAATTATTTAGACAACGAAAGCTTCCAATAAGAACATGCCATGTAAGGAAAAGCATGCTTATACGGCATGTTTATTTCATCAAACATTATTGTAGCCTCATCAAAATGTTTGTTTCACGAAGAGAGGAATAAAATTGATTTCTAAGTCAAGTGTGTTGAAATCTTTTTTCTTAAAAAAAAAAGAAAACAAAAGTTATTAATGCAGATAAGTCAGTTTGGGTGTTCACATTAATAATTTAAATTTCAAAGGTAACCATTTCCAACACTTATTAAAAGTTAAATCATGGTTTTTTTCCTTCTGAGGATACGAACCATATTTCAATGTGTTTTGCGTGCATGAGATCAACATTTTTTATAATGGACCCTATTTTATTATTTTGTTGGGAATAATCTAAGTGTAAATCAAAAATTTCACATTAGATAGAATAAACAAAGTTAAACATTATATAAGAATAAATGTCCATAATTACATTGCCTTAATGTTTTGATATAAAAATGATGTCAAATGTCTTATACATGTGTAATACAAATGTCGCATACCAACAGTGGTATCAGAGACGATGATTCGGAATGACTGACCGCATAACTACAAAAAGGGATCACTCATACACCAGAAGGACAATATACCATATAAAAAAAAAGGGACTTACCCTTGAGGGAAGATTGTTGGGAATAATCCAAGTTTGAGTCAAAAGTCCTACATTGGATAAAATAGACAAATTTAAACATTATATAAGAATAAAGACCCATAATCACATTGTTTTAAAATTTTGGAATTAAAGTGTTATCAAATATTTTGTATATGTATAATACTAAAGTCACGTATATATAGAACTACAATCTCTAATTTTTTAATTTAGATGTGCTTACGAGTTTAATGACAAATCATCAAGGTATACATGATTTCGTATTGAGTTATTATTTTTCGTAAGTGTAAGTAAATGTTGATTACATTGCTCCCAAAATGTTAAGACAAATAGTCTTTATTGGTTATGATGTTCAATTATTCAACTATTATATAGTTGTATCGAGTATTGCCTGTTTGGATCTTAGGTCGATTTTTCCACTAACTATGTGGGTCACGTTGAAGTCGTATCCTGAGTTATAATAAGATTAATTAATAATTATTCATGTGAAATATATGGTCTTAATAAATTGATTATTATAATATTACTGTATAATTCATATCTAATCTAAAATTCAAACGAAATCTTTGTGTAATGATTTCTATGTCTTCGTTTCTTTAATTTTCTTGTTCTTTTAAATTAAACTTTCATTATATGGTTAATTTAAAGTTTCTTTTTTATACCGTTATTATGGTAGTTATTAGAAGAAGAAAAATCTGAAAAACAAGAAATAAGCATTTCATATAATCTAATTTGTTCATTTCCCTGAAAAATAATGTTAGTTTTACTTTACGCAACAAAAGTTTTGATTCATTCTAAAGACGTCGTGCTTGATTCTTTCACCTTTTGAGAGAAAAAAAATCTTAAAAGAAATTAAAATATAAAAGCAAGAATTGTGTAACTTAAAAAATTAAACTCAGAAAATACTGATTCGTGTAGTAAATTAAAATTAATATATAGCTTTTAACTGAAAAAGTGCGTCTTTATTATATAGCATTGCATGAACTATTTTGGTTGAAGCTTTTTATCAAATACTTTATATAACATTGCATGAAGAGCTTATTTGAGTGACTTGCCCTAAAAAATTATAATTTTTCATTGGTGAAATTTGGCTTTTTCCTCTGTCCAATTAAATGTAGCCACCTTGCATCTCATTTCATTATATAGACAATATTTAATTTAATAGTTGATAAAACTAACGCCACGTGCACATTCTTTTATCACTGCACGTGCTTCTTTCTTCTTTTTCTTCATTCTTTAAAATAAAATTTTGAGGTCATCCTCTCGTATGGCTGGTGTGTGCAAACTACTCTGCAATAAAACACAACCACCTAAGAATTAAAGGTTATGAATTTTCAAGTAGGGAAGATATATCTACCCACATAGTTCATTCTTTCTTTTTTTTTTGTCTCTCCCTTTTTTAGATATAAACACTCACGACAAATCAAAGAATTTTATTTTGATTACGTAATACTAGGTAAATAGTCAAATTCTTGAACAACCTTAGGTTTAATATGGCTCATTTCGATCCAAATTCACTTTACGTGTATAGACTTACAACTTCGGTTTCCCATTCACAATTTATATATGTCTTTTAAATCAAAATCGAGTGATAACAACATATTTTTATTATTCATTAAAATTAAGAATTCTATACGTGCTACATTTAATTAAAGTTTAAGAATTTAGACCCTTTACATAATATGATGTATTTATCTACTTGAAATATTATTAAAAGTTATATTATTTTATTTGTTGAGTACCTTGGATATAACTTTAAATAAATGCATTTGTTTCCTTATAAACTGTATATATGCATGTATCGGTCGTATTATTGCTGTGGTATGCGAAAAAATGTAAAGAGAAATAAGACTACTAAATTTTCGTTAAAGATTCATAAAACTTAATTAGGATAATATACTATTCGTTTTATACAAGAATTCAAGTTTATTGAAGATTATAAATTTAGAACTTACACTATTATTTACTTTCATTTTTAGGTATATATTTATTTATTATATTTTGTTTTATTTTAAATATAAATTGTAATATGAATAACTAAATAGTTAAATTGACCAATAAGTTTCTTAATTTCAAATAATAGTAAGTAATACCTAATCAGAACCATAATTTGTTGTATATCATTTAATGAATTTTATTACTCCACACTTTTTAGGAGTTAAATAATCAAAAGTTATAAAATTACGAGACTTATTAAATAAGAAATAAAAAGCCTACGAGAAAATGTATTATGCGTTATTGACATACTCATATGCTAGAACTGAGATCGCTGACATACCTCGTATAAGCATCTTATTACTGATCCTTTTATATTTTTATTATTATTTGAAATTCAGAATTCATACAAATATTAATGTGAAATAGATATTTGATAAGAGTGGCAAAACGGAGAAGCCTAATTCGTTTTTGTTTGATCATGTCATGGTCCGTCAAAAACAGATTGGATCAGATTGGTCCGCCAAACAAAAACAGACAGCGATAGCAATACGGGTTGGCCTGATTCATTTAGGCCCAACTCGCAAAAAGTTCGCACATCGCGGGCTGGTCCGTCCCGTCCGCATAATTTATGCAGGCTGCAATGATTGGCCTACTCCATCCCGCCCTTGACCCGCGGGTTGGCCATTTTTTATTTTTTTGTTTTTTTTTTTTATTTTTATGATAAAACTTTCAATGTTTAAAAATTGAAAAACTTTAAGAAGTTCACAAATTTAAGTAAAGACTTTGGAGAGTTTGATGATAAATTGATAATTTAACATTTTCATCATATTCATATTCATACTATGACATACACAATATATTCTTTAAATTTTAGCACATTGAAAAATACATAACACTTGTCTTTTCTAGTTATACAAGAATTTGAAATGTTAATGCAAGAGTCCATAAAAAAAATAATTAATATACACAAGTACAATTTTTTTTATGCGGGTCGTGGGCCAGTCTGCACGGGCTGTGGATTTATGCGGGCCAGGCCCTAATTGCCACCCCTAGAAACAGGTCAACAATCATAACTCGTCACAGGCTAACGGGTCGGGCTAAGCTGACCCGTACTTTTTTTCTTTTTTTTTTTAACTTTTTTAATTTGTTTTCAAATTTTCAAATTTTTATATTTTTAAAATTTGTTTATATATATATATATATATATATATATATATATATATATATATATAATATATATATATTTATAAAAAATATATATTTTTTTTTATTTATTATTTTTTTTTTTATTTTTTTTCAAATTTTCAAATTTTTATATTTTTAAAATTTGTTTATATATATATATATATATATATATATATATATATAAATATTAAAAACATATTTAATCAAATAAAATATCTTTTAAAATTTTGATTGATTAGTTGATGTTTTTAATTAGATAAATTAAAATAATTATTACATTTACATGTTAAATTACTCAATTATAACTAATAATTGAAACGTAATTTTTAGATATTAATGATTTGAATTACAATACTATTATATATTTACACATTTAAAAAATATAATATCAAAATTGATCTTTTTAATTATTTTTATTTTACTTTTTAAAAACGAGCGAAAGGGTTGGGTTGGGCTGGCCCATTGGACCCAGTCCATTTTGTCACCCTATTATTTGAATTATACATGTATGCTTAAAGGTGTCAAAGTGAATGAACTTGATTATATGAATTGACTCACCACAGGTTAAGTTAAAAAAAAAAAAAGTTTAACTTGACTTTTTGGTAAATTATAAATTGCCTTATCTTGTTAGGATATGCTTTTAAACAATTGAACTTTAAATCTAATTCAACCTCACAAAATCGGCTTGTTAGGTGAAGTTTACACCCATCTATGTATTATGAAATTGTCACGTGAAATTTTCAACACTTACGAACATTTTGTTTTTTCAATTTATTATTTCATACATTTATTACAATACAATGAAAGTGAATTTACTTGATTTATTTTTTATACTAATAAAATTTAAATGTTTATCAATTCTCCAAATACTATAACAAATATAATACTTAAAAATTAAAGTTTTAATGTATATAATTTATAAAATAAATGAAACATCTAAACTGTTAAAAAATTATTGAACAATATTATAATATTTAAAAGGGTAAAATGAGAATCTATATAATTTAAAAGTTATAAATAATTATAGAAAAAACTTATAAAAAACAGTAAAAAAATTAATAAAGTGTTTTTGAGGGTGGATTATTAGTCAATTTAACCTGGGAATTAAATGGGTTAGATTTAGTTAATACTCGTTTAAAAAAACTTAAATCTCTTCTAAGTAATCTAACTCAAACCGTAACGAATCAAATAAACTCGATGTTAGAATGTATTTTGAGATTTCCATCGACATGTAGATGACAGTGATGAGATCCTAGAATAATATTTAAGTTAAATCGTAATCTTCCATATCTATATAAATATAAGTAATGTTGATTTCTCTCATCTTAGCACACTTCACGGCATGTCCATATATCTCGTATCAATTCATTTTATATTCATATAATTCTTCGTCTAGTTAACCAACTTCATAAAATTTGAAGCATGCATTGCATGCATACCATTCTGCGTCATAAACGTTGCATTCACACTCCGTTTAATCAAACACGTCCTCTTAATTTTAAACAGCATCATTGGAGAAAAGAAGAAGAAGTAATTCTTGATCATTAGCCATAATCAGAGTTGATACGTGGATACGTTGGAAATAGCATGATATGTGTGTTTCATATCCAACACGAGATATAGGAGTCAAATAGCTATAATTACGATTGCACTTCTTCTGTATATGTGTTTAATATTTGAAGGAGGATAAGTATTCAGGAGAACTTTATCATAAAGCATGGCATGGATCTTACATAAAGTATCTAAGATTAGTTTTTTAATATACACATTTTATTCGATAGGAAATTTCACAATACATAAGATAACTAGTACTGTTAAATTTAAATTTATCTCACATTATTTTTTTAATATTTTATTTGAATTAAAAAAATTAACCTTCAATGAATTTTAATTACTATAAAAATATTTAAATATCAAATAACTATTAAAATTTTTAAAATATTGATGTAGTCTTTTTGTTGTCGATTTTTGTTAATACTGTTTTAATGTATTTAAATTAAAAATTTATCTAGATTTTAGTTTATATAAAAAGAATCGGGAAAAAAAGTTAATTTAATTTTAATTGAAATATCTAATTTTCTACCATCAATTTTTTTTTTATAAAATTAAATATAATTTTATTTTTAAAATTACTTGTTGTTCATAACAATAGTTCTCATTTTTGTTATATATTACATTTTTTTTACTCTTAATTATATTATAACGACATATAATTGAATTTCCCATTTTATTGTACATGTCTAATATTCCTATTTTATTCTAATGATATTTTAAATTTATAAAAAAAGGAATAGTTCTAAACTACCTTTAAAATTACTGGATATTACACACTACGAATCACCTATTCTATTTTTTATTATGTGTTTAATTGTAATAAGTAGACGGTCTTCAATATTTAATAACATTTTTAGTAGTACAGTTATAGTAAAAGCATCATTAATTTTACATTACAATATAAAGCTTTAATGTTAAGGAATAAATATGTATGGTCCCCTCGTCTTAAAAAATTTTAAATATAAAATGAAATTTTAAATATATTTTTAAGTTAAATTCTTTAAAACAAGTCAATCAGGTTTTAAGAAAACACAAATCAAATCAATATAAAAATTATGTTAACAATATTGGTGTAATAATTATTTCACTAAAGAAAAGGTTGTGATGTCTAAGATGATCATATAAAAGTAGTAAAAATATGTTTTTATCTTAAAATAAATAGGTGAAAAATTAAAATTTCCTGAAAATAGATGATTTTTTTTTTCAGCACATACAATTAGAAGCACGTAAATATACTCTTACAAAATTATATAAAAGCTGATTTTGATAGTTAATTTTATTCGGTATTTTACCCATTTACCCTTATTAAAATATTTACCCTGAAAAACAACTTATTAGAAGCAACTAATTTTTAGGCTGTCATTACATATTTTACACAAAATCCTGAGGACCAACTAAAAGTTACTAAGCCCAGTACACCCATTTTTTCTATAAACTAATAGAGTAAGGCCAACACAGATTTGTTAGTGAAAATAACCAAACTATTTCTTCCTGCAGCTCCCTTTTTTCTTCTTGAATCTCCATAAAACCCATAAACCCCAAATTACCCTTCATTGAAGTTATAATAAAAAAATAAAATTTATCCCTACATTTTTTTTTATTATTATTTTACATTATGTGTTCCAAAAAAAAAGCATTCAGATAAAAATAACGAAATGTGTAAGTCCACTTATTGGGTTTTTATTCCTGCACCCCCAATTTTTCTTCCTACACCCCCAACTTTTTTATGATTCAATTGCTACCCTTTTGGTTCATAGTTAACGGATTTCAGAAGCCGAAGTTACCGGCTTTCAGAAGCCGGAGTTACTGGCTTTCAAAAATCGAAGTTACCGGCTTTCAGAACCCAGTGTTACCTGCTTTCAGAATCCAGTATTACCGATTTTCAGAATTCGATTTTATTGATTTTCAAGATACGAATAGTGACAAAACATGAATAAAAATTTTAGGGGTTCCAAATTTAATTTTTTTATATGTAAATTAATTTTCTAGTTAAATAAAAAGTTCTTTATTTTATTTACTTAAACCATTTTTATAGAGTGATTCACGTATGCACTTTTCAATTTTTAATGCTTTTAAATCATTGAATTCACGCAACCCATGTATTCTAATTTCTATTCCAAATCAAGGTTATCCAACTAATTCATTACATGTAGCAGAATTTGTAATACAATCCAAGATATATCCATAAAATTTACCATTTCAGCAGAAAACATAACAATCTTTAAATTTCATAATTTAAGGTCATACTAATTTGGGAAAAACTTAATTTGGAAGAAACATCATAGGAGAATCATAAATATAATATACATAAATTATAATAAAATATTAATGATTCATGATAGATATTGAGATAATCATTTATCTCCTCACTTTTCTTTTTTACTTTAATATTTTCTTGATGACTTATTGAGAAATAATTTTATTATGACCAGAGATAGAACCAACATCCATCAAATTAATTTTTATTTTTAAACAATAAAAATATACAACTAAAAAATATATAAATAAAATTATTAGAAATTTTCTTAAACTTAATATAAATAATATAATTATATATAAATATAATTTTAAAATATATAAAAAAATTAAAAACAAAATTTGGGGTTATCGACTTTTAGAAAACGGTATTACCGGCTTTCAGAATCCAGTGTTACCGGCTTTCAGAATCCGATGTTACCAGCTTTCAGAAATCAGGATACTGAATTTCATTCTAAGAGGGACGGGCTGTAGAGATATTTAATTTATAATTTATTTTTATTTTTTTTAAGGATATAATGATCTTCAGAGCCAAACTCGAGAGTGCGGGAAGAAAAATTGGGGGTGCAGGAAGAAAACCCCACACTTATTTCATGATGATTTTTGGTAAGGTAATAAAACAACACTTCTTTCAGCACCCCATTGTTATTTTTCCTGCACCGCAAAGTTTTCCTTCCTTTCAATTTTACCCTCCCAATTATATATTAAATAATTTAATTAAGTATCATCTTCTTCCACCAGATACTGAAACCCTTATTTATGCCCCAAACCCTTTTGCTTTCACATTGAGAACAAGCATAAATATAAGTATTTTTAGAAATTAAAAATCATGTAATAAAATGTTTATGTGTTGCTCAATTTCAATTAATTAAAACCAAGATCACTCAAGTGTATCTCTTTGAGACAGAAGATTAACAAAATACCACGTTTTAATTCATCTTATTTTGTTTTTTTATTAAAAAATCATGATAATTACTTGATTATGTTTAGAATTAGATTGAATTAGTGTGTAAGTTCAAAATCAACTTGTTTTGGATATATATTTTTTTACTTCTCATGCATATTTTCTTTTAAGAGCAATTTTATTAAAACACGATGAAATACTGAATAGTTATATCAGTAAGTGTTGGATTTTGGTTTCTCAGAAAGAAACTATTTTTTTCACAAGATGAAGCCTTTATATCGATAAATTAATTCTGGACATATGAATAAGAAGCAAATTGCTAAATATAGATAAATGTTCTTATTTTTCATAAGTGTACTTAATCCATGAATACCTGCTATTTTCTGAAAAATGTAAATTTTAAAAATGCAAAAACGGTGTTGAAATTACATTTCCAAATGCATATTAGTCAAAAAGCTAATGTCAAAACATAAATAAGAAAAAGGAAAAGTGAAACGTGTTTGGTCTTTTGAGCAACGAAGCACTCGGAATCACTTTTTTTTTTTCCTTTCTCTATTTTTGTGAAGCATGAAGTCTACTTGGACATGTCTTTACACATCAATCGAAAAAGCAATTGATGATACCGAAACAAATTCAGTGAGATTTGGATCAATTTGGTAGAACAAAATTAAAGGTCATAAAGAACAATTTTATAACTTCAAAATAAAGAGAAAGATAAATTAAATATTTTTTCAATTTTATGAGGAACATAAATTGAATATTCTTTTTTAATTTTGTACGATACTTATTTAAAAAAAAATCATTCCATATCTACTTAGAAAAAGTAGATAACAAGATTGTATAAAATTAAAGGAAGAGTTATGATATATTAATAACTTCATTATTATATACACAATTATCTTATAACTATTTTTCTTCAATAATTTATTTTATATATTTTTGAACTGGATATCTTGATTTAATTTATTATTAAATAGTTGTCAAATAGCTGTTTATCAAACTTTTTTTCTTAAATTAAGTACAACTTTATGTTCAAACACAGTAATAGAGTACTTTATTAAATTTATTAAAGAGGTGGTAATTTTATATTATTATTCACGCACCAAGTCGATGTTATCTATTTAGTTAGAATATAATAAAAAATTAAATCTCACACAATCTAAAATAGAATATGATGAAAATGTATAAATAATGTTGAGTAAGATAAAATTAAATTTACAAGTTCTTCATTAAAAGAAGAATATTGTGTTATTTGATATTAAGTAATTTCTTAAATAAATACTAAAAACATTAAGAAATTAATGGCTAATTAATGATAAAAAATTCCTTAAATTAACAACAAATAATGTATATAACCTTTTTTTTTATATATGATGCAAACTAGTGATAAAACATGCGTGTGTTTCCTTTTTTATTGTAGATAAATAATTTAATTTAAAAATAACTAAATTTTAATTAAAGCTTATTTAAAGAATAAAAATAAAACATAATTATTTTAGTTTAAAATAACAGTTACTTATAAAATTGAGAAAAAAATCTGCATTATATATAGGTATACACATGATTTTTAATTGAATATAATGGTTATAAATAATTTAGTAACAAATAAATATTTGTAAAAAATAAATTATTAACGATACAAATTTTCATACCGTGTTCCAGTTTAAATAGATATTTTTTTTTATAATTTTTCAAGAGATATGAAGACATGTAAGGTAGAATTTTCTCCACATTCAAAGAATTAAAATTTGAAATCTTGATAATTTATTTAAAGGGTTTCAACCTATATGAACCATTCATCACTCAGTCTCTTGTTCTTAATCAGAAGATGAAAACAATAGTATTATTTTTCTTTTCTTTTATCTTGTTAAAAGTTAACAAAAGAATGATATATAAATACACCTTTCTCCTGAATTTTCTTTCATAGCCCTAGTTGAGTACTTCTGTTAACCCTAGTTAAACTCTTGGATTCCTTGAAGATAATGCTTTAAGTCAAACACAGATTTAAACATAGGTTTGAAAGAACAAAAAAGCTATCATGAACTGTCAAAGTATTGAAATTGTTTGGCACCAAAAGTATAGTATATAAGATACACTCAACCAAAACTCCATGGCTGCATATACTAACCATACACAAAGTGAGAAATCTGATGCAACTTAAAAATGAAAAAAATAAAAAATAATTATTTGCAAAGAGATGAGACAAAGCAAGTTGTTAAGTGGAGTGAGGAAAACAGAATCTTTTGTTCATCTTTCGCTTTTGCCTTTTGCATTCGACTCAGTCTTCCCATATGAATCCTCATCAAGCTCCTCTTTTGGATTCAAGTTTGTAATAAAGGGAATCATAAAGAGTGAGGCCAACAAAGAAAAAAGAAAGTAAAAGATGTTGTCAAGATAAAAAGGAAAACAAAAGACCCTCCAAAAGCACTCAGTGTCGTCCCACTCATTTCAACAAACTTAAATTTATTTATTTACCTGCATGAGAAAAAAAAAATGTTGTTAATTATTAATTAAATAAAAGAGAAACAGGAGAGAAAAATGATAATTATTTACCGTGTCCCTCACAAATCCTTCTCAAGAAAGCAAGGAAAATAATGAGTATAGCCACTCCAGCTAATAATCCAACAATTATTGCAAATGTTTTTTCCCCTTCGTTGTCGGATTTTCCTGCTCAACACCAATCCAACAAACTAAATTAATAACATAATTAATAATGCATATAATTGGTACAAATTATAACATTTTGAAATCTTTCTACCCTCCAAATTTTCCCGTTCAGGAATCAAAGTCAAGCCACAATCACCACAAATCTTCGACTTTGTTTTATTTTTTGTTTAAGATTTGGGCCTTACCATGGGCTTTATTGTTGTATGCACGAGCCCCATTGGTGGAGAACCTGACGTAACATTTCCCCAAGAACACATCCCCATATTCCGCAGCAGCACACTCACTCCTCAGCCGTCGGATCGCATCCCCCACACAATCCTGACATTCCGCGAAACTCAAATCCCCACAACACTGCGCCACGCCCTTCACCTCACCCGACCCGCCGACCCGAAAAAACCCACCCGAACTCGCCAAACCGCCCAACACCGCATCCCTCTCGCCGGTCGTGCCCGACCCCAACCCCATGGAGGGCCCACACCTCTTCAGCACCACCGTCTTGTCCTCCACGCCCAGGAACGTGGAGTTGTCGTACTTCACGAAGCACCCGTCGAGCTGCACCACGCCGCCACACGCCGCCGGGCAAAGCTGGCCGGCTCGAGCGACGGCACGGGTAACGCAGGCGGCGCAGTCCGGCATAGCGAGGTCGCCGCGGCACTGGTAGAGGCCGTGGACGACGTCGCTCTGGCTGGAGCCCACCACGGTGAGCTTGTTGAAGGAGGAGTACGTGGCCGAGTTGACCAGCGAGGTGAGAAGCGAGTTTAGGTTTGACTCGTAGGGCGAGTTGGAGGCGTACCGTTGCTGCGTGCAGCCGCCGTAGAGGAAGAAGTCGGCGGCAGAGGATAGAGAGAGAACGAAGAAGGTGGCCAGAGAGAATAAGATTAAGAATAGAGCTGGGGTTGGTTTCGTTTTCGCCATTTGTTTTCTGAGAAGTACTGGGTTGGTTTGGTTGACGTACGAGGTTGATGATGAGGATGTGTTTTAGTTAATGCATGTGTATGTCGGAAGGAGATGGTGAAGTTATGTCATGGGGGATTTGATTTGATTTGGTGATATAATAAATGATGGGTTGGTGTTGCTTGGGAATGGAGGAGTGAAGAGTGGAAGACCTGCGAGGTTGGACATGGAGTTGCTTTAAATAAGCAATTCCATGCCACGCCATAGCCATGTTATCTCTGAGCTCAATAATAAAACAGAACACTTTTTCCTTCTTAATTTACTACCCACCATGTGTGCTCTATCTACCTTTTGAACAGTGATTTTCATGTCATGTAATTAATGTGGCAAATAAAATGAAGTTTATCTCAAAATGAATGTCGAATAATGGTTGTGATTATTGCAAAAAAAATGTTGTAGGTTAACACAAATTTATATTAAAACGAGAGAGACTGAGACAGCCTCCATAAAAGAAATTAAAATGAAGGTACTTCATTTAAATTACTCAGAATCCTCTTAATATAACACGGAATATTATATTGTTACGTTAATTAAATTGTGTCAAAGCAAGTTTAGAAGCAGAGAAAATCACAATTTTAGATGTGAAAAATAATTATTGTATTGTGCTTTTTTTCATCTCTTAATCCTGTTCGTCGTGTCTACTTTGTTGCCATTCCTTAATCTCGAGTAACTTTTTTTCCCTTTTCTTTTGAATTAAAAGAATAATGCTAAAACCCTTTTGTAGCTTTAAGTGTAACCCTAATGATTGTAGCTATTGCTGTATGAATCAGTATACTGAGTTTGAGTTTGAATATACTAGTAGTTTAAGATAACGAAAGTGGAAAGGTACATGTTACGTATCCTGAAACAAAGTGACGAACACAGCATGGCTCGTATATGTATGATAAATCATATCATGATTTTAAATTGAAGTCTTTTAGACATAACTTACACTTCTCGTTACTAAGGAAGGTTGAGTTGAGAAAACAAGAAGAAATAAGCATGAAGTCGGTTCTCTATTACCAAGATCTCACGTACGTAGGCACTAAAATCAATTTCTAAAATCTAATGCCAAATGTTAAAAAATAATTTTATTGAATGCCATTGGCATGTATGGAATCTAGAGTCTCTGAAAAAGAACACAAACCGACACAGTTCATAAGAAGGGGCTTTAAACTTTCCCTGTTAGTCACTTTATCATGTATTAATATATGTATTAATTGTAAAGTAAACCTATACACACTCACGTAGGAACGGGCTTTTAACACCTTTCGCCCTATTCGCACACGATAGCTTTTTTTTCAAGTGAAGACGCGAGAGTACAACTGTGGCATCGCACTACACCATATCTTCATCAATCTCACGTTCGGTTTAGCAAAACTATAGCCACGATATTCAATTTTGTGTTGGTGTAATTATTGGACATTGCAAGCTAGCACTGAACATTGAGTTTTTATGTAGTAGCATGAAAGTTTATGGAAAGAAGTTTCTGGTGTGAAGTTGAAAGAGAAACGTAGTGGGCCTTAAATAATGGCATGAATGTTGAGAACAGAACACTACAGGAAAAAGTCACGAGAAGGTTTAGAATACTGGCAAAATCACAAAAGGGTTTTAACCTCATGTCCATTGCAGTTAGTGAGTTACGGTTTCTAGTTTCAAAATGGTCCCCTAGTGATATCACCTTTAACTGTTCCAACATATAAAGGTACAACCAAAACAATAGGTCCCTTAGTAACCACTGATGTGAAATTTCTGCTTCTTAAACAAAGTTTAAATAAATAACAGTATTTTTTTTTCTAACTAGTTCCGGTTCCCATGACTTAAAAAATGAAATAAATCAGTGACAAACAAAAAGTGTGCTTGTCTTAAATTATTTTCCTTGAAAAAAAAAACACTTACCTAGATACTCTTTTTATTTCAACCTAAAATTTGGCCTAACCACCAATAAATCATGCATGGACACGCAAGAACTTGACATTTGCAGTAATTAAAGAGAATCCAAACAAAAGAATCTGTAAGTGTTCTTGTTAAAAAGTGCAACATGAATTTATAACTTTAAGCTCCATACAAGTTGTTTTGGAGTTGCAGAACAGAACAACTAAAGTTGATAACGATGTAATCAGATAGGTCACAAAAACATTGTAACGAAAATAGCTAAAATTTCTGTCTAAACTGAACTGTTAGTATCACAAGAAAAAGTCATTTAGTATGGCATTATTCACTTGATGACAATTGGTGTTCCTCTTTTTCGTTCGGGTCAAGTCCTAATCAATAGGTAACACGGTTTATTAAGAAGCAGACACTTGAAAATTAATGCATTGGCCTTGCCCCCACTACAGCACAAGAGACCCAACTGTCTCTAGTGTCTTTCACTACATCACATGGGCCAGCCCACAACTATTTATGGGCCCAAAAGAGTCCAAACCTTCTAATTCCTACAATTGGTCACTCTATCTATATCCAAACATCTATCACACACCCTTCTTCTTCCTCCTCCTCATCTTTTGTTTCTTCATCTCCACTTAAAGACCCAACACAGTATGGCTAAGATCATCATTTTAAATCACCAGGTCTTTTGTGTATTTGTTTGAACAAGTTTCTTCATTAACATTATTAAAAGAGAAAGCTAAAATTAATTTACGCATAAAAATAATTCTCTAATATTTAATTTTTGTAAAAGTTAATCTTTAACTAATAGCAAAAGTTTAATCATTTTTTTATTATATTTTCTCTCCATGTATGGCAAATTTTGTCCAAATAGACCTTTATCTACTTATGATTACATCTATCCATGGTCGAACTCAATTCTTGGTTAGACTCCAGCGCTATTGGGCTGGGTCCAGTTAAGCAACAACTGGACCCTAATACTGAATCATATAGGAAACGGGTATTTCTTTTTAAAACTTCAATAATTCCTCCCCGCACACCATAAATGTTAAAACTCCTACATTGTCCTTATGGGAAGACTTATGCAATCTGAAATCCGTTTTTGGATTCTCTGACAGTGACTTTCTGATCCTACAATTGAAAAGTGATATGTGTGAACTGCACAATTCAGAAACTAGTGGATGTCCAGGTTAATTTTGTCTTTTACACACTCCATGTGTGGTCCAGGAAGAAAGCATGCATGGTGTTGCAAAAAGAAGTCCCCATGGAGTTTCAAATTATCTAACTTGACCTTATCTAAGGTGTACTTTTGCATCAATGTGTGATGGAGGCTCTTGTAAGCTCTTATATCCTCTAATGCAACCAAGTTATTTCATGATCCATTAAAGTAAACACTTTTACAACTTGCTTCATCACGTGTGGCTCAGAAAAATCGACCATCTTTACTCTTCAATGACATGGTCCCAAAAGTTTATTGGGCCTGGTTTTGTCCTTTGGGCCCACGGAGACGTATTTGATTCTAAACCAATCGGTCAACTCCTAATTCATTCTTTTTCTTCATAAAAGAGAGAATAGTTGGAAGTCTACATCGGTTAGGATAAGGTGATCTTAATATATATAAGTGGATATATATCTCATTTTATAAATTAGTTTCGTGAGATTAAATTAGATTTAAAATCTATTTGTCGTTTATTTTATTTATTGTGTCACCTGTTATCATTACTGTTGGATATGTGAAAAATCTCATATTGACCGAAAATAAAATCATTTTAAAATATATAAATGAATACAAATCTCATTTATAACTCGAATTAAATTTAAAATCTACGTCTAATTAAGAATATTCAAATTTCAGTGTACATTTCGTGAGCTGGCTTTTGGGATATATCAAGAGTTTCCTTTGATACTCCTCCACATAACTTATAGTGGGTGTTGAGTGTTTTCCCAACACAGCGACACCTTTTTTTCGTGGGTCTTTTTGCTAATGCCAACGATCTTTCTCCACTTACTACAACCACAACTTGATTACTAAATATGATGCTTAACTCTATGCCCCACAACTTCTTCAGTTACATGTCAAGATTCTAAAATCAGTTAATCCCTGCACTTTGTCATGCCAAGAGTTCTTTGCTCATGAATCGTTTTCCACTACTGCCATGCCCTTTTGTTTCCCTCGGATTCTTAATAAAAAAATACTGGATCATTTGGTCAGAGATTAGCCTATTGTGAATAACTTAGTAGTACTTTCTGATATGAACCCACAAAGATCAATTGTTCTATATCTGTTCTGATTTCCCAAAAAAAATGTTCTAGTCATTCCTTTTAACATTAATTCCTTCCCCATTTGCCATTGCTGAAGCAGCAGTGTGAATTATGAACACAACTTTTAAACCGTACTGATTAAGGATCGAAGTTCCCATAACATCAGATAAATCTTGCAGATCCAAGGTCCCCAAGAAAAAGTATACCGAAATGCAAAGAGAAAAGAGAAAAGGACACTATTTAATATCTCCATCGACACTCCTATCTTGTTGAAGGTAGAATTAAACAAGGGATATTGTTAGGTATAACAACTGATACACATGCTGCCACAACTGAGTAACAAATAAAGACCCTATATACTTAAATTCAAGATGGTATGATCTGAAACAATAGGCCAAGCAACATGATCTAGTAATCACTCTTGATAATGACATTTAATCAAGCTTGATAATGACATTTGTACTTAATGACGCCAGGGAATAACCCTCAAGTTTCTTTGAACAAAGTGCATAAACGATTATCACATCAAACTTTTGCTAGTCCTGCACAAAACATGTCTTCCGAGTGAAGGGAAGAGAACTAAACCCCCCACAAAAGATAATCAATTCGCGCAGTACATAAGAGAAAAACATTGCAGCTTCTCATTTTTTTTTTTCAAACGCAGCCTTATCGATTGTGTTGCTTGACATTAGCACAACTGCGTTGCTTGAAAAACAGAGCAATTCGATCGTGGACTAATGGATATCCACAAGTCTCTCAATAATACAGATACAGTGAATTCCCACAAACAGATGTAAATTCCTTTTCATGGGAAAAAAAACTGGGGAATCACTAATTTCTATGCGATCTACTACTACTACTATATTATTTATGTTCTATGACTCGGCTCAACTCTTTTGGATCCTACTCAACTTTATGCGTCGGAGAAACTCAAAAAGTTGAACTCTACCCTTCATGATGCAACTAAACTATTTACAAGTCAGATTTGGCATCTCTTGTGCAGTTTATAGAACCAAGAACTTGCTTATTATCACGACCAACTTTTTGACCCGCGAGACGGTTTACTAATCTGTCTAGAGCTTCCTTCATCCACCAGTGTTGACAAACATCCCTTGCTTCGGCGACGCTCATCTAAAGGAAAAGTTTCAAACAAAAATCAGTGACGCTTTCAGAAATGTACAACCACAACCGTAATAAAATACTGCTTCAACATTCATTCAATTTTGTTCATCTTCTTTCTTACCCATATTCTTTGACGAACGTTTTGCTCAGGCCAGAACTCCAATTGCTCTTGAACAAGTAAAGGGAACATGTACCCTTCATAGAAAGTGTCATGAGTCTTACTCTTGAAACTCCATTTACCCAATTTACCCTGCACCACCACAAAAAAAAGAACAGTTTTTTGAGAATTTACTAAGCATTTTTTTGTAATCATTCTTTTTGGCCCAGCATCATGATGAAATGGCTTACCCCGACAATGCCTCTCACCCCAGCTTCTTCTATGGTTTCTCTCAAAGCTGCCTCCTTTTTTGATTCGTCTAATTCCCAACCTCCCTGGTATTCGGTCAACCAAAATAATGATAAATGAATAAAATAAATCGAAATAATGTGTAACTTGGCCCATTTGGGCGTTGATGTTGATTATTGACTAATAATTGCTAATGGGTCTACCTTCGGAAATAGCATCCCTTTTCCTTTCTGAGAACTGATAACCAGAACTTCTAATTCATCAGAAACGTCCAACGAAGTTTTCTGCCCAATCTTAAATCTGTACGGTATGCATCTGCATGAACACGATTGCAAACACAAAATTAATAACACAATCAGTAACAATTGAAATGAAATTCTGCAGACAAACAATGCAATCCTTAATTCACCAAACTAATTTACTTTCAATTTCCTCATTAGAAACTCATTTTCAAATTCCAAGTATCCATTAACCACAAACCAATAACCTTCAACTGCTTTACTCTTCTCTTAACCAGTAAACACAACTTGCCCAAATCAGAACAAAGTTTGAAGGAATAAAAAATGGTTTCGATATTCAGCAAAAACATAATCACCCCGTGAGAAACAGCTTTTTTCTCTCTCAGAAACATGGACAAGAAAAAAAATTTATATGAAACCCCATTTGCCCAAAGTTAAAGAACAAGAGAGGGTTAGGAAGATACGAACCCCACAACTTGCCGACGACCTTTTCTATAACGTTGCAGCTCCCTGCCGGTACGAGAAACCAATGCAACAACATTTTCCTGGCCAACCACAGCCACCATTTTTTTTCTTCTGTTTACTCCTTTTCAGGAACTTTCTAAACAAAAAGTTTAAAGAAGAAGAACAGAAAGAGAAAGAACAACAACAACAACAAACAAAAGCAATTTGCGTTCAGTAGCTAGCATGAGAGGAGGTGAAGGAGGGGACACCTTTTAATAGTGGTAACCGGTTAGAGAGAGAGAGTGTGTGTCTTGGTAGGAGAGAGAAAATAATGTTTTATTTTATGTTAAAACTATTTTTAAAAAATTTAAAAAAAATGAAAGAAAGAAACAGAGAAAGGTAGTGACGTTGGAGTTGGGCTCACTTAGTAGCAGATCTGCCGCGAATGCATGCAAGGCTATGCCACGTGTTGATGACGTGTCAAATAATTTCTTACGTGGCTGTCAATATCCATTGGCTCACAGGGAATTCATAACACTTTCCATTTTCTTTCTGAAAATAATTATAAAAAAATTATAGATTTTTTTAAAAAAAAAAGAAAAAAAAACCCGCAGTGTTTATCTAGATGTGAAGACCTGCAATTGATTTGAGCTACTAGAAGCTGTCATTGGCTCGGTTGATTTTCATTTTTTCCTTGAAGTATATGACTTTTTTTGGTGATTTTGCATACTTGATTGATAGTGATTGACGCAGTTTCTGGAAAATTTAGTTGAACAATTTCTTCCTAGCAACTAACAATTTTGTTGTTAATACAGTTTACTGTTATTCGTGTTTTATATCAATATTAATAGAAAAATAAATATAATTATAAATGAATAATAAGTTAATTATCAACGTCATTTATTTTAACTTTTATATAAATAGCGACAAGTTGGGAACTTGGAATTGCATTAGCCGCATAACTATATTTTAATATATACCTTTGTATGGAAACTGAGAATGGGAGAGATAAAATGATTTTTCTCCTCTCATTAAAATATCACTCGAGCGCTCATGAGTTGTTTAAGTGATGAAATTTATGGGTCCTGTAATATAGTTCATTGTTTGAAAAAAAAAATCAAATTAATTTTCTTTTCTTACTAAAAATATTACTCAAGTGAAACGATACTCTTATCATAAAAAAATCTCAGTTTAAATTATTTAAGTGAATTATTAAAAAGGTATTTGTGTGTTAAAAAACTTTTTTATGATGGCAATGATATATAAAATGTAAATCATTAAGGTCATTTGTTAGTAGTTAGTTACTGTTAAATTAATGGGAATGGATTTATTAATTTTTTTTTCGTAAAAGAAATTCTAAAAAAAGTCAATGAATCCCAAATTAATTAGTAATAGTTACTAATAAATACTACTAAATTAATTATGTGTATTGTAAATATTAAGCAAGGAAATTCAATATAAATTTTATTTATTAACTCAAATCACATGAGATCTTCTATCATATAATCGTGAATAAGAGTCACCTGTATTCGTTATAATATAATATTATCTCATTTTAAGAAGTTGTGGAATGATATATAAACCAGAGTAAATATAATTATTATTTTTATACATATTAGAGATAATTTATAGATGTCACTATTTAAATTTGAACTTTCTATCAATTTTTGGAAGTTCTTTTGTTATGTATATTTAAATTATATTTATAAATAGTAAAAGGATCCGTCTTAGTTATTGAATTTAATCAATGTGAAATGATTTAAATTGGTTTACATTTGTTTTCTCCTTTTAAAATATAAAAATAATGTCTTGAAAAAAATTTTAAAAAGTGGAAACTTCCATCCAAATATATATATATATATATATATATATATATATATATATATATATATATATATATATATATATATATATTAAAAAATCTCATTTTTTTAGTTCTAACTGTTTTAGGTTTTCAAAAAATATCTTCAAAAAATTATCTTTTAGTACTAATCATTTTATATCTCAAAAAAATAGTGTCTCAAAAAACTTTATAAATAAATTTTAAATAAAATTATAATAAAAAGTATTTCTCTTTGATTTGTTTTAGACTTTCCAAATTTTGACCCACTCTTGAATACACGTTTATTTATTTATTAGTTATTATTATTATTATAAAATTTTAACACTTTAAAAAATAATGACCGAAAACAAAATAGATAAATTAGTGGAGTTAAAAAGCTTCTTCTTTCTCCTTTCTCTGCACCCACACTTAATTTTGGAGGCATTTACGCAGAGAGCGTTGGAGGATTTAACAACATTAGACATGATTAGATAGACCTATGTTGTCATCATATCTAATCCTGGAGTTGCTTCTGTAGCCAACAACGCGAGAAAACCAGTGTTCCCGTAAACATGATACAACAAGAATTGAAATTTGATGATACAACATTTGTTGGTGTTCCTTAAGTATTGCAAACACTGAAAAGACAGCATTGGCGGGTGGGGTTGGCTACGAAGAACTCATCTACGCGCCAGCTGTCCGAGGAGAGCAGAGCGATGTTGGAGAATCGACCGGAAACCACCCTGTGCGGTGGCAAATCATTGTCTAGTGTTTGTGGGACAAACATCGCATTGAAACCGACGACGGCGGAGCTTCGTAGCTACAGAGGGGCCATGGCTCCCCAAACTTCTTACAATTTTCTATTATATGTATATGTATACGTTTGAAATTATTTAATGCTAGTATTTTCTTTTCACAAATAAATGATAATATTTTAAAACTATGTGTTAAATATTATCTACATTTTAATTGTTTTTGAAAAAAGTTATATTGAAACAATTAATTTAAAAGTTTTTATTTATTATTAATTATTATTATTTAAAGACATTGAATAAAAATAAAACAACATTACAAATTATCTTTAGCTATTATTATTATTTATAGACAATTTTAGGCCAATATTACACTTTGACTTTTTATTTCCACAACATTAATTAATTCTATTAATTCCTTTTATTTTTCAAACATATTTCTTATATTTTTATTCTCATTCTGTTCAAAAGAGTTGATGCCATATAACTTACATTTTTTTTATCACCAAGGACAAGCCTATTTGGGACAATATATATAATAAATTAAAAAGTACAGTGATACTTTCTTAGCAATATTAAGATAAAAGTTAACATAAAAGTTAAAGGTATGTTTTGAGGAGGATTTTAATAATTTTAAGAAATTAAAATAATTAATAATTAAATTAATTGTAATTGAATTATCTATATTTTTTAAATAATTAATTTAAATATTTGAATATCTTAAATTTTATTTTATTTTTTGGATAAATCAATTCAATTTAAATGTAATAGTGAACTTAATTTTACTTTGGAATCTAACCTAATTTAGTTTGACCTTCGGTCATTATTTATTCGATTTGAATTTTGTACGTGTTAATCAAGTTCAACTTTTGGTCCAGTCTAAACTAACTTTACTTTATCTTCTGTTTAGCCTAATTCAATTTTTTGGACCTATGAAGTGTTTTTATTCTAATTAATTAACTATTTCACAACTTCAATAATTTTAATTTTTAATGAATTTTAAATTATACTATTTTAATATTTTAATTATTTAAAATACCTTATTGAAATTATCCAATTTCATTTTTTTTAATTTTTTGTCTAAACATATCATTTTCTTTTAAAAAAATTGAAATTCTTTATATAAATAAATTATTCTTTTGTTTCATCCAATCACAAATGGATTTGTAATTAATTAATTATTTTTATTCTAATTAATTAACTATTTCACAACTTCAAAAATTTTAATTTTTTCTGGTGAATTTTAAATTATACTATTTTAATATTTTAATTATTTGAAATATCTTATTAAAATTATCCTATTTTAATTTTTTTTTCTAAACATATCATTTTCTTTTAAAAAAATTGAAATTCTTTATATAAATAAATTATTCTTTTTTTTCATCCCATCACAAATGCATTTGTAAGAAAAATCCAATTAACACGCATATCATTTTCAAAATAGAAATATCGAACTATATGTGTAAACAAAATAACAAAATGTCCACAGATACTTTGATCAATTACAAATCCATCCACACACAGAACTTCAATGATCAATTTAAACATATTACACAATATATATATATATATATATATATATGTGTGCTCATCAAATATTTTATTAGAAAAAAAAAATTGAAACATTTTAGTTTACATAATCAATATTAGCACGTATCTTAAGAACTTATTGTTCCTACGGAGAGTAATGAATGACATTCATTAAAAAGAATGGGTTAAAGTCGTAACATGTGGAGTTCAATTTTAAAAATAATAATGATGACAAAATTTTATTATAGATCATGTACGCATATTCTTAAATAAAAAAGTATTACAATTTACAAAACAAATATGAGAATAATAAGGGTAACATAAATGATGCATTTTATTCTTCAAATATTTATATTTTTTATACTAGAGACCAATTTAGATTTTAATTCACAGATCAATTATAATTTTAATTAATAATAAAAAATATTAATAATTTTTAATTTAAAAAATTGTGTTTAATTTAGTTTATATAATAATTAATTTGTATATTATGTTTCATGACTAATTTAACTAACTTGTATTTATGCATAATATAATAAAAATATAGATCTGCATATATAATTATGTTTGAGACCTCTTGCACCATAATATAAGTGATATATCTTATTTTAGAAAAAAAAATAATAACATTTATTTTTTAAAAAATAATAAAATATATACTCTATAGTTAATTAATTTATTGTTAATACTATCAAAATCATTAAGTATATATATTTGTAAATGTTAATTAGGTACATACCATATGTCATTCACCATTGATTTCTTTTTCTATTCTAACATTTCATATCCAATATGTTACAAATCTTACCTCAATAATAGATGTGATCATAATATTACAATATATAAATTAGTGTATATTTTACTTTAGTGAGGTGACTTTGTCATATTAAGTTACACTTAAATACCACTACTTTGATATTAACTTAAAAACTTAAGTTTTATATTTTCTTTTTCTAATTTTGTGTTATAATTATTGTTCAAACATATCATTAAATAAATTATATAAGATAATGTATACTTATTAACTTGTAAAAAACTATTTTTAACTTATAAATAAAATGCTTTTTTGTTCTCTTGTAAAAATATATGTTGAGAAATTCTTCCAAAGCGAATCCATATTTGTAAAATAAAAGTTTACCTTAGTGTCTGTTTTCATTCTCATCAGTCAACTTAGACTTTGTGTGATATTTGTATTAATTTTCTATTACACCAAATACTTAAACTTAATAATATACAAAACAACATCATCCCTCCAAAGTTGTAATCTTTAAACAGTTTTGAAAATATTTGCTGTTAAAATTATTACATACTTTGTCTTGTTCTTAGTGTAGTAAAATTTGTTGTACTCCAAAACTTGTAATGGTTAAATTAAAAATAAAACTCAGCCCAAATTACACGGAATGCATAAGTAGTTAAGTATAAATGGGATGAAAAAGATGGTAATTTTATTTAGGACATTGAGAAGCAGAGGGTCCACTAAATCACATGCAGTTTGCAGTTGAAGATGGCATGATGGTGCATTAAGTTTTGAAAGAAAAACACATTATTTAAGGAATTGATTTGTGTGTGAAGTGTGAAAGTGTTCTTAAATTCCGATGTTGCTCATCCAAATATCGAGTGGAGTCTTCATAAGTCCTTATCATTCCCAACATCATATTTAATACTCTCTTATCAAATTCCTCCCATCGTTTCAATTATGGATTCTGTGTCGTCTCTCTCACCAATAAAATAAACTACCCAGAAAACTCTCAACCTTTCTTTTATTTTCATTTCCATTTTTTTCTCCTTCAGAATAAATCTTTTCCTTTTTCGAAGAGAATTTTCATGAAAATTAATGCTTTTCATTAACTGCTATTATATTTATAGAAAATGATTCATATATACACAAATTATTCATAAAATCAACATTTAGAAAGAATAAAAGTTATACATTTGTAAGTAGTAAGACAAAAAGAATAAGCAAATAATATGTCTAAATTAAATTTGGCAATAGGATACTTTGGAGGATTTGCCATTTATGTCTACTTCTCATTTAATCTTTTTTTTATTAAGTTTCTAAATGTCTGGTTGAAACTAGGGATGTCAAAAAAATTCATATCCGCGGGTATCCACGGATAAAACACGCAATGAGTAGGAAATGAATATTAAAAATGGATATCCGCTACCCGCGGGTACGAACGAGTATCATAGTATTCGTACCCGTGGATACTCATACCCGCTAAACTTTAATTCACATACGTGTCTTCTCCCAAGTACATCCCTTGACATTCTTCTCTTTCCTTCATTTGACATTGGGCATATACATCAAATCCTGTATAGACAATGACGTTTATGGTATGCCTATTGTCAAATGATGAAACCAAAATAAGAATATTTGGCACGTGATAATTGAGGTTTATTATTTGTTTATTTTGTTTATTTTTTAGTAATCAATTGGAGAAAGTGGACTTTTTGATCAAAACACTAATTAAAGAATTTTCATTATGTTGAACATTATCTTATATTTACTTTTATAATTATTTGGACTTGTATATCAACTTACAACTTGAGTTTATTTGAACTTTATTTACAATTTATGACAATAATATATTTATTTTATTTTATTTGAATTTATGATTAAATATTTGTTTTTTAAATAATTTTGTAAATACCCACGGGTACCCGTGGATATCCATGAATATATAAAAAATAGGCGAATACTGGCATAACGGATACCCGACGAATATGAATACGGAGCGGATATTTATCCAGCGGATAGGGTACACGGGAGCTACTACCTGTACCCTACCCGCCCCGTTGACATCCCTTATTAAAACTCATCTAACTAGTTAACTTATATTATTTGGATGATAAGAAATTATTTTAAATTTTAGTAAAATATTTCATTACAAACTGTGATATAACTATTAGAAGAAATATAAGGTTGACTAATTATTCATTTACAAAACATATTAATTCTAAAATCTTTTGATATAAATACTAGATTGGGGAGAAATGTTTCTTATATATATGTCTTTTGGCAATTTCTAAAAGTTTGTTAGAGTAAGATGAATACCGTTGATGTAATTTGTGAAAGTCGTGATTTTGCATTTTATGTTGATTTTGTTAGTAGTATGATTGAATATATTACTAGTTTTTATATTTGTCGGAATGCAAAACTAACCTACACCCTTAGCAATAATATCTAAACGCATAAAAGAGACATTTTGAATTTATTTTCTCATTAATTTTTTAAGTGAAATAAATTAGGCACTTTTATAAACGTTCTTTTTAAATTTGGAAGTTTCCTCTATTGAATTCGCACCATTTCATCTTCTAAATTCTGATTATAAAAACAGTCACTTTCTACCTTAAACTGCTATACTACATGAACAGAAATATAAAAAAAAAGTTATAATGAAGTAGAAGTTTCAAATAACTACGATAACTATGAATAACTTTTCCAACTATACCAAAACGTGCTGATTCAAGTGACGATGACGTGTAGAAACAAACACTGGCTTTCATTTCAAAGAATGAATACTTAAAGAAAAAGAAAAGTGATGTTTGATCTTGCATGTAAGACTATGAAGGTGAACGTTTTCGGCTCCCACCACTGCCCATAGAAAAAGTTGTATTGATTTTCTTTAAAAACAATGGCTGAGAATGAGACAATCAGTTTTCATTTCATGCATGCATGTAATACAAAGTGAAACTTTTTGGCATCGTTGTAACAAGCCCACAGAATGTTGTGTTGCAAAACAATGGCTGGGAATGAAACAAACACAGTTGTCCTCGTTTTAATCAAATAAAAATGTGTTAACTTGTGATTCCAATTACGTTTTCCCTTCTTCCAAATGTTAATGCTGCACTTTCTTTGCAATGAAGTGTTAATCACGCCAAGCTTCTATATATGCCTCTAATGGAATGTGTGTCAAATAAACAAGAACATGGTTGTGAAATTAGTGTGGACCAGTTAAGCTGGTTTAGCTAAAGGATTGATAATCTAGATTCTATATTTAGCTATTTAATTTGTTTTGGTCTATGTCTATTTTTGTCATTTAAATTTTAATATTTGTTAAATCAAATTAATTGGATTTTTTTTTTCATTAAAATGACTTTAATGTCATTTGAAAGATAACTACAATGTTAGTCTAATAAAATGTTTAATTAGTAAGTAATTTGATTCTTATATTTTAGCCATTGATTAATTTTTGTCTTTACATTTTCTTAATTCAATTGAGTCTCTTTATTATTTAAACAAAAACAATATTTTCTATTTCGTAAAATCATTCTTAACATTCTTAGGAAGTGATTATGTGAACCCAAATCCTCTTCTCTCTCTAACTACTTATTTTCTGTCAACACAACTTTATCAAAATCGCTTCTTTCTAATCCAAAATCTTCAATTTTTTCTACTACATTATTGATTTTTGGGTTCGTTTCCTTAATTCCTGAAGATATGTTCATTGAGAAACGATCATATTATCTCCATGTAAAAAATTTAGAAACTAAAAAAGAAAATACAAGATAAAAAAGCTTAATACGAATTACAATAAGTCAACCATATGAATCATTGGTTCAATATATTAAATCACATTTGTTTCCTTCTCAATCTAAAAGATGGAGTAAAGTTTAATTAAAAAATCATTGGTTCAATATATTAAATCATATTTGTTTCCTTTTCAATCTAAAAGAGGGAGTAAAGTTCAATTACGTAAAAAATAAAAAAGGTTGAAGAGTGACAACTGTTTCGGTTTGTGATTAATTGATTTTTTTTTCTTATCACACAATAATAACTATATTAAATAAAAATAATTGGATTATCTTAATTTATGTATAATATATGCATATGTGTGTTGAATAGAGTAAGAGCAAGGTTTCATATTCTCTTCCATCTCTGGTAATTATATTTTGGTCATCCTAAACATTTTGACTTTGCTTTATGCTTCCAAATAATAACTTGTATCAATGTAATTAACACATAGCTAGCAATCCTATAGTAGAAAAACCATAATAGTAGATAAATATCTACTATTAATTGTGTCTAATCCTTTTACTTTAAAAATTGTAGAATTGTATTGGTGAAAATTTTCATCTTGTAAAAACAAAGATATGATGAGTTAACCTATCAAAACAATTCAAATACTAAAACACTTATTGATGACACTCAACTTGTTATATGAATCTAAATCTTTATAATTATACAACTAATCATTTAAGGACACAATAATCAAATCATCTCTACATATGCAAAATATTGAATTAATTGGTTGAATCTGAACCAGAATTATTATAGATTTAAGTCAAATTAATCAATCTGAGTCCTGCATTATACACCTATTATGCTTTTCAAACTGTGAGCATTTGACTGTTGTTATTTCTCTTTACATTCAAGTATATGTTCTCATTAAAATATTGAAATATTAATATATGAATGTATCTAACAGGGTAATTACTCACTGATCGTAAATGCACTAATTAGGAAAAATATGAAAAATCTGTGCTCTGTTTAATGATAAGTTTTGATAATATGATGAGCATATTAAAGACAGGAATTGAAGGGACCATTCCTAAACATGAAAGGTGCCTAAACTTTAGCTATCATGTGGACGTGTTTGGTGGATCGGTGACCTTTTCTATACGTATACCTACAAAATAAAATTATAGCAACCCAACAAATTTAGGATCAATTTAATTTTCAATTAAATATCTTTTGTGGAAAATTTTTTTTTTTTAATTTAGCCTGTGAAACAGTTAGGTACACAATTAAGTATGTTGCTTTCAAATCCATTTATAAATAAGATGTTTGAGAAACATTATGTCAAATGTTGAATAATTGATTTCTATATTCCTTTTACATCTAACAATAAAACTTTGACTTAACACCTGTAGATGGAAATTTAGAAGGCATCCTGAAATGAGTTGTAATGTAACAAGTCTTCCATTTAAGTCTGAGGATGATTGTTAAAAATATATTATTTTTTAATAAATTTCTAGTAAAATCTTATTTTTAGTTCAAATTTATCAAAATCATGAGTAGAATTCAATAAATAAGAAGTGAGATCTATTTTTTTATAATAAATTTCAATTGTTAATAAAATTCATGAAAAAATATGTCAGAGAGAGATAAAAAAAATCATACACAAAGATTAAAAAAAAAATCTAATATATGATATGTTTGTTTACTTTTATGACAAAAACCGCATTCTCGATGCTAAACTTTAAAAACTACAAATATTTTGACACGGTTTTATCTTTGAAAGACACATCAAAAGATGAAGGGGATAAAGAGTATTTAAAATGAGTTTGACCTCAACTCCTAAATGATATGAGACTTATTGGTATACGAGAACAAGTCTCCACAGATGGTGCCAATGTTTCGGCCCGATCCAAGTCTGTCCGGCAAAGCATCGTTAGTAATAACGACCACATTCCCAAGGTATTATTTATTTTAGAGCATAGAGCTCCATCACAATTTCATCCTTAAAATGTGTCTCGAAGGGTGAAGAAAAAAATTAGTATTTTAGAAATATAATTTTAATTAAATTGAATACAATTAGTACAAACATTAATACAAAAATAAAATTTGATTACGCATAATATACTACATTTTTAAGAAAAACATATAAAAATCTATTTTTCACAATTTTTGACAAGTTATAAATAATGGCACAGCTAAAAATCGTAACTTATACTCTAATTATCAAAATATAAGTTACGATTTTATAAATAATGTAGTCTATACCCTATTTAGGGTAAATTTTGTTAAATTTTAATTTATACATCCACGTAGAAACTATATATTATTATATATTATTAGCATATTCAACGACTCTCATGTAGAAATGTGAGCCGATAAAATGAAGATCTTACTCGATAAGATTTTTTATTTACATTTTCCTTTTCTGTGTAAGATGCAAAATTACATTATATAATTATATGGGACTATCTAACCAATAAGGAAACAAAAAGTCTAAACCGAGAAAATTAAGTTACAAAGAAAAGTGATTTGTAATGATGATAAAATGTTATTTCTAGAAGAGAGAAATTGCATAGGAGAAATATGAGAAAATTAAAGTCAACCCTTCGAGGATCTTGAATAAGGCAACGCCGCACTGCGACTCTAAATGGTTGGACGGTGAAGCAATTGCCCCGAAAATCCAAACAAAGTCTTAAGAAACAGGAAATTGACTCAATCTCTTACATGAATTCATTATTAATAAAACAAAATAGCATTTAATTATATAACTTATAAAAAATGACTTCTTACAATAAAAAGAAGTATGAATAGATTTGTTTTCCCATGACATTTTTCAATGTAATTCCGTAATCTTAAAAAATCTCTATTTAGTTTCAATTTTATTTGAAATTAATTAATGGTGTGTCTTTCCTTATATTGTTGTTACCAACAATAGTGTTACGAGAGTGACAATGTATTATACTAAAAGTAGGAAATATAGCATCACCTAAAAGTGACAACTATTTCATCAAGTGCAACAAGACTATCAACTATATGAACCTTTTCTTTTGGTGTGTAATATTGTTCTTCAATATCAAAAGTAATATTCTTTCTTCTTTGTGTTTAAACTTTATAAAGTGAAATTGCAAAATGTCTCCTAGAATCTTAAAATTTTTTGTGATTTTAATTCACAATATAAATGAATTATTTGTGAAGTAGTGAATGATAACCTTTTAAGCACTTAAAATCAAATTAAAAAATATAAAATTTGCTAATTTATTATAGACAAACTTACCTAGAGTATATTAGATTCATTTAAAGGTATTTTATAAAAATCAAATGCGAATTCTCGATAAACATGGAGTTATGGCTAGACTTGCGTTGGAACACCCGTGGAAGGAAATGCGATTTTTATTATCTATTATTTTACATTACTTTCCGACACAATTCACAATAATTTTAAGAAAGAGATCACGTTAATAATAGAAACGGCGAAACTCTTTATTAAATTAAATAAAAGTGGTTTTTTAGAGATAAGAGTTGAGTGAAATGAGAGACTAAAAGGTGATAATAATATTAAAATAAGAAAAGGAGAATGAGTGTGAGATAATATTATTGAATCATTACGTTTTCCACATGCAATAATTATTTATTAATAAAGGCCGCATTTAAACGTGTAAATTAGTTCCACGTTAATAATGAAATAAGTAAAAGGTTTTCACAACTTCATTATTTTCTCTCTTTTAAAGAACGGACTCATTCTCGAGTTAAAATTTGGGTATAATCATTATATTTTCCTTCTCATCGTGGTACTCTTTAAGACAGAAATGAAGGCTTTTCGAGAAAAAATGTCTATTCCTATGCATTTTCAAATTACAAATCCTGTTAGGAATAATGAGCGGAAGAAAATTAATAATCGAATCACTCATTGATATTTAGTTTCACTTTCAATAATTCGATAAGTATATATCTCAACACGAAGGAGGTATTGAAAGTCTTATATCGATTAGAGATAAAGTTAAATTATAATATAAAATTAAATATATTTTTGATTTTTTAACTTTTAATAACAATTGAAATCAATTTCTTTTTGAAATTTTTGTCTAATTTAGTCCTCAAACTTTATAAACATGTGAATTTAGGCCTTTTAACTTTTTAATCAAATTTTGTTAAATTTATTTGACGTTTCAAATGCGTTTCATGATAACATTTGAGTTGTTAATACTTTCGTTTGACATATTTTTACTTCAATGTTAGTTGAGAAACATATTTGAAATTTTAAATAAATTTATTAAAATTTGGTTAAAAAATTAAATCTTCACATTTTAAAAATGAAAGACTAAATTGGTCCAATTTAAAATTCACTTTTTTAACAAAAAAGAACTTTTTTAATCGAAAAACTAAAAGAAATGTTATCCTCGAAACATATTCAAACCCATTTTTAGAATGTTTATTACTTCATTTAGTTTTCTACGGGAGTTTTCATTTTAAAGCAACTTTGTTAAAGAAACAATTGAATACTGAATATATACACTCCCCGTCAACAAAAATTTTGTTCCATGATTTATTAACTCGATCATTTTAAAGCTGTAAAGGTTTATCATTTCTACTGTACCCAAAAAAATGGTTCATACTTTTTAAAGCATGTTTAGTAGGAGTGTCCACGAATTGAACATTGGATATTACCGAATTATGACGTATTTGTTTGTTCTCCTCTGTGTGTTTTCAGAGTCATATGAATTTGTCTTTATATATGTAAGTAAGCATTGGAAATGGTCGAAAAATTCAAGACTCTATCAAATCGGGTAAAAGCATGCATGCATCCATGCATCTCCATGCGCTCACCTTCCCAGAAAATTATGCAAACCCCAACACAACTCTCCCACCAATAAGATTCCTCTTTGCTCACACCAAACTACTATTATTGTAATCTTTAATTCAAGAAAAATAAACTATTCTAATTTTTAACGCATGTATGCATGCGTTGATTCATGGCTAGCTAATAAAAAAAAGGAAGCTAGTCATAGTCATTGTTATTTCTCTCGTCACTTCCGTTTTAAAGTGTGCAAATACGTATACTTTTTCACTATTACTTGTGTTCTCTTGCGTAAGAGCATGTTGAATGTTTCTTCCCTCAAAAACAATGGCGGTGATGAACCAAACCGAAAGAGTCACGTCCGTTATTTTTGAATTTTGTGCCCTTTTTTTCTGTTTACATTTGCCTAATGTTATCGAATTGCAGAGTCGTTCAAGTTCACACATGATGTGGTGTTCATCTTTGACATTAATCTTACAGAGTCCCACCAAAGTTAACCACTAATTCGGCGCTTATTATTTTACAAACTTGATGATGAAGGATAATATTATTTTAACCTATCTCGTAGATTTTCGCGTTCATTATATTAGTAATATTTTTTAGGTTCACTCATTATAATAACAGTACGTGGTCGAGGGGACCATAGTTTATGTTTTGATGAAGTTAACAATAATAGTATGAATTATTGATAATAATATTAAGTTTTAATTGAACGGTCAATGCGAGATTAACGCTCTCTCTCGTGCATGTGTGAATAAGATTCCCTAATGCGATTATAATGGCATGGTTACAAATAAGATTAATGCAGAATCTTGCGCTAGTGCGCATGTTTAGTAATGAATAAGCAAGGTTTTGTTTTTTTAGTGTTTTTTGTTTGCTGAGGTTCACGAACACGGACCACACACAAAGTTGGTCGGTGTGTGGTGGACATTGGCTTTGCTAACTGTAACCTAACAAAGGATCTTTCGATATGATTCCTCATGCACTCGTATACCTTATATATTCATCTACTAATTTTGTTTACCTACTTACGTTTCTTGGCTTAAATATCTTTTTGGTCCTTATTTTCGTAATGTTTGTTGCGGATGGTCATCATTTTGACAGAATGTTTAAAATGATCCTCATTTTCGCAATTCGTGTTTTATTTGATCTTTTTATGTAATGTCGTTTAAATCATTAACGAAGCATTATACAGTTGGTACGGTTTGTATTAAGGTGTGTTATGTGTACTGTACATACAAACCATGCCACCTGTACAATGCTCCGTTAATGATTTAAACAATGTTACAGAAAAGGACCAAATAAAACACGAATTGCAAAAATGAGGACCATTTTAAACATTCGGTCAAAATGATGACCATTTTAAACATTTTGTCAAAATAAGGACCATCCACAACAAACACTACGAAGATATGAGGACCAAAAAAATATTTAAGCCTACGTTTTTCTCTATCATATAAAAACCCTAAAGCACAAAAAACCTAATAAATGATAGCAAGGTTTAACAGAAATGTTGTTCATATAATTTACGGAATTATTAATTTTTCCGATTCCTATATATAAGAGAAATATAAGCGGCAATATCCTTATTATTGGTTAAACTTTATTAAAATTTAGAAATCGTAAAAATTAATTACATGTATTTCAGATGCAGTTATTAATCAACAATAATCTTAACATAATTAAGTCGGAACAATACTATTTTCATGACTAATATTATTTTTATGTTGCATAGAGATTTTTAGTGGTGCTATATATATGCAGCGAAAGTTAACCGACAATGTTTGGTAAACAGTAGCAGAACATTTACTCACACCTGTTAGTTTATTAGTGAGTCATGTGTTGAGATTTTCGAAAACACTGTTGTCCCTAACCTCATACTGTAAGGGAAATATTGGTTCATCATAGTTTCGGAGGATTCCTCGGAGATAATTTGATTCTGACAAAAATAAAATAAGTATGTTGTTTTACAATTTAAATTATAGAGTCCACATCAGTGACGTATGTTAAAAGTTAATTGGTATTAATCATCAAAATGAAACTATAATTTGAATTAATTAAGAAATGCCCACGACACTGATGAAGGAAATTGGACAGTGACAGTTTCCAAGTTACCTTTTAATTTGCTTTAAAACTGTCATCTGGCTTGCCTCCACTATTATGCATTCACCAAATGAATTCATAGATTCTTTGTAGCTATATAGAGAAAATGGCGTATTGTTCTCACTATTTCCTTCTGAATTTCTGTCAGCATATTAAAATTCCACTCAGACAGCACTATTATAAAATTTGGATGTTATTAATTAGTTCCCCGACAATGCACAAGCAAGTGAGCAAAACATCAATGTTGTGTTACATATAAATAGTCAACAATAACATATCAAACTCGTACTAGTTTAGCAACCCATGTGTGTGCTGAGATTTCATGCCTCACTTGAAGGATGCAGCATATGCTCATATACGCAAATGAAGTTATGTTAAACTATATACTAATTCGTATTTATATAGATCCCCAATCAAAATATTATCCTTATGTTTTTCTATTATAATTTTCTCACCTTCTCTACAACAAAAGTTTAGGCCTTTGGTCCACACATATACTCAGAAAACCCTTTTTTTTCCTTACAGAAATTCTTCATTCCCGCGTAATGTATGGGGTGGCATTAAGTGACATGCACGTACGCAATTACCAAGGAGGAAAAAATGAGTATATTGATGGTAACATTGAATTCTTACTTAGACGCAAAGGATACTCCTTTAGGTTATGGATGGTGATGTTATTGCATTGCAACCATCATCCCCACTCACTATTCACTTTTGTTGTAACTTTGGAGTTTTCGTTCAATGGTTAGCCTGTAAAACTTTTTGAAACTTTTATACGTCTAGTTCATGGTGAAATAGTGATTATCGATTCAGAATTGATTGGAATGAATCAACTTTAAATAATTTTAAGTTGATCTAGTTTCCTCTTTGTTTATTGCACTCACTTTTGCATCATGTAGTTATTTAAGTCATGGTCTAAGAAAATGAAGGGACAAAGCAGTGGGACCAGGTATTGTGCAGAGAGACAAATTGTCCATTTGAAAGACTTAGGTATAGATGTAAATACCCCACACTGATTGATTGATTGCAGATAATGTTCATTTTAAAAGGGAAGAGAGAAGAGAAAGAGCACGTTATTTTGTTTTGATTTATTTAACAATTTGGTTTGTTGAGAAGCTTGCACCTTTTGGGAGCATTATGAAAATGGGTGCGCATGGTGTCCACAAAGGAATGGTTGGGAGGGCAAAGGTTCCCTATTTATGGGGTTTGGATGTACTCTCCATGAAAGGGTTTATCAAACGTCTTTAGAGGATCTTTTGGTTACTTTTGGTACCTTCCAATCAAATTTAAAATAAAAAAATGATTTTTAACAATTAAATTTTCACAATGATATTTTTTAAATATTTTTTTTTATTTCAAAATCATTAAAAAATATCACTTCAAGTTATAATTAAAATTTAACCGTCAAAATATTATTTTCCTTTAAAATAATTGTGATTATTTTTTATGCTTAAGATTTGTGGATGGGAGGTGTTACCCAAATTTATCTATGGTCTGGTTACGTACAACATCGACATGACGACATTATTAAATGGGACCACGACATTATCCGGCATCATGGGTGATTCATTTCGGTCCATTCACCCCATAGTTTGCATTAAATTATAATCTTGGTGCTACTACACTATATCAAATTCTCATAAATCAAACATTACTGGTCTTGGATATATGCTTCCGTTCATATTTGCATTCAGTTATCCTACTGTGCAACTTTAATTAATTTATTCTACTATATGCAATAATTACATGGTCTCTATTATTCTTTCTTTAGCCCAAATTGAATATAAGAAGCCCAATAGTTAGTTACACGGTATGTGCTTTATCTACCAATGCAATACGTGTTGTATATAAAATGTAGAGACTATTTTTTTTTTAATTATTTTCATTTGAAAATAATACAAGTATTTTTTTTTTTCATGTGATGCAAGTTGACAGAGACATTGTATGGGTTGAGGATCATATTTTTCAAGGAATTTAAGTTTTTTCTTTGTTTCTTTAAAGATGGGTTTCGATTGTTCAAGTAATGTAGGTGGATGTTGGTTAATGTCAACCAATGTGGAAAAGAAAATCTCATTTTAACCCGCTCAACCGTAACCTAACATTTCAATAATTATATTCACAAAACGAAATCATTGTCCATGTGAAAATAATAACGCATCATACATTTATGTATAAAAATCACACTAGATTCTATTAACGTTTTCCATTAATTTTGAACGAAAATAATAAAACAAATCGTTTTAGAAACTTAAAGAACACAAATTATTCAAATAAGTTGAACAGGTTAAATCACAAAAGTAGAATTTAACCTGTGTAATACAGCTCGTAACTTCACTTCATCTTTAGCCTACACACACACACGTGTTATGCAGATAATTCAGATATAGACTCAATCATCAATTATTAGATTATTGGATTATAGAATCAATGAGAAACCGGTTGAATTGGCCTAATTATCATATCGTGTTAATTAAAAAATCAAAAATATTATAGTTGAATATACAGTTTAAAATGTCACATAATGTTTTAAACTTACAGCACTTGATAACATTTTAATGTGTAATTTTATTTCAAAATACACGGTTAGATTAAAAAATCATCTTATGATTTACATTTGAAAATTATTAGAACAATTCATAATTACCGTAATATAGTGTTCAAACATATAAGTCATTATATTTTAATCCTTCAATTTTACAAAACATCACATGAACGATCGAAATGATGTTTAATTTAAGCTAGAAAAAAAATTGATGAAAATCTCTTTTTTTTTAGAAAAGGTATTGATACTAAATAAAGAAGAAGAACTACATTGCTTTTAAAATAAAGGTAAACAGTACTATTAACATGTTATTGAATAAAATGATTCAATCAAAATTTTCTTTCAAAGTAACTCGATCTATCTTCTAACAAAAATAATTTCGAAATGGAAAAAAAAAATATCGAACACTAAACTGTTAAGATTAAAACATATATAGTGTAACTTTCACGCTCAACACATTCTTTATATGACTTTTTAAAGGAAAAAGTTCAATTGAGGGTCATACTTTACAATTGAAATTCACCTATAATAATTTTTCATCCAAAATAAATTCTATTAATCTAACATTTGATTATGGTAGAAATATTATGAACTACAGTTTTTATAGCTAGCTTGTTAGAGTTTACCGTCTTAGACAAGGTACAGGTTGATAGCTCGTCCACTTAGTGTTAAAGGTTCTTTTTTGTTGTCTGCAAAATATAAAAAGCAAAAAGATGAAGCTTCAAAAGAATTTGTACACCAGTAAATAAGCAATCGCCTGAAACTACCAACATTTCATATCATACAACAATGACATAGAAGAAAGCCAACGAAGTAATTCCTAAACACAATTCACTCCAATTCGTTGGGGTACTAGTACTGTTATGTACTGTGACTTACAGTTAAATGCAAGCTAAACTAATGATGCACTCTTCTGTACAGAACCTGCAACCTAAGTATTCAAACAATACAACAACATGATGTTAACAAAGTAAAGACTATTAGATGTATCACATCAGGTACATATTGACAGTACTAATCGGATGCATCAGAATCGTCAGATGTCACATCAGAGTCTTCTTCCTGTTCATTAATTTCATCAATTTTGAGCGATCTACTAGCAGAAGACATTTTGTTAATTGCTGCGGTTTTGCTTGCTCTCTCTGAGCGACTTTTTACAGTATGATGGGTGGTTGGAACCACAGAAAGTGATTCTTCGTCAGAATTTTCTTCCTCAATCCTCACCCTTCTCCTGGAACGTGTTGGCCTGGTCACGGGTGCAGCTGGTGTTTGTGGCATTGAAACAGGGCCATCCAAATCCAGGTCACAGTCAAGTTCTAATTTTCCTTGGATAAGGTGAGAGAAGAAATAGATTAGCAGTAATAAAAGATTTTGAAAGGGAATCCAAAACAACAGTAAAACAACAATGCAGAAGCACGAAAGCCATTGGTTTGAAAAGTTATACCATAGGCAAATGAATGTTGAGGAAATAACGAAATTAAGATTAAAAATCACTTCCAAATACTGCATTCCTTTTAAACATATCAGAAGAGAAAATCAAAGAAATACCCAAAATAAGCTTAACGTCATCTTGCAACAATTCCTGATCTGGGAGGCTATCAACTGTCCTGAGACGCTCAGACATGCGTTTCAATTCTTTAACTAGGTCTTTCTCTGAAGATACACATTCAACCACGTGATACAAAAGCTTCCTCATACATTTTATTGGCCCTTGTTCTGATATCCGAAAATGAAGCAAAACGAGTATTCTACATAAAGCGGACACGTAAGCCTTCTCAGCAGCTGTCTTCTTCGATGGAAAGCTCACCACCTTAAGAAAATACAGGGTAAGGGAAAAGACAAAACAATCTTTCATTCAATTCCAATCATCCAATATTTTCATTCAATTGCTAACCATCTGATACAAAATCCATGCATATCATAACCATTTAGTGAATTTTTTCCTTCAACAAAACAAATAACTTCAGTAATAGATTATGCTTATTAATTTAATTTTCAAGCTATATTGCCCACTGACGTTTGCATACAATGAATGCTTATGAAATGTAGTTTATGCATCAAATTCAGAAACAGCAAATTAATCGGAATAACCAGTTCTGCCACTGTCGAATCTTAGTAAGGTACCATAGTATATTGTGCCTATTGCGATGTGAACAAAATTCAAGTATTAGCGTACAATAAATAACTTCAAATTTGTGGATGATTACCTCTACGGCTATGCGTAGTGCAAGCCCCTCCTCACCACAATCAAATGGAACTTCTGCACATTTATCTGTGACTTGTGGCTGTTCCGTGGTAGTACTTTCACAGTCAGGTTGAGCCTCTTTAACGTACAGGGGAATCTGCACCATCTGAAGCATAAAACGGGAAGCTTGAACAGCACGCTTACGCATCTGAGACACCGTAAAATTAGAACCAGCATAATTGCCAAAAATTCCTGGCCACATTGAACGCATTACTGGCATGAAACTCTTCACTATGCCCCTCTGTATTTTTGGAAATAAAACAATTAAGGCGTTAACTGAAATTTAAGTTCAAATAAAGTAAAAAAATTAAGAATGTAATACACAGAAAATATGATATGAGAAACACTTGCCTTGTGATTGGTCGAGAGACATGGGTAAAGCTCAAAGAAAACAGACAAACATTGCTTCAACCTGGTCGACAAGAGATAAATTAAATCTCATGTGCTGCTAGTGCAGAGAAAGAATAGTTCAAACATGGAGGAGGAGGAAATTAACAAATCTCACCTGTGCAAGTGTTCCGACACCTCACTGAAATACAAGTAAATGAGTTTTGATAAAAGAATAGGATGCAAAGAGATCGGTAAACTAGGATAGTTGTCACTTAGAAGAAGAATCTTCGCAAATCCCTCTCCAAGTATAGCATGCACGCATTCATCTTCGTTGCTAGGTAAAGGACTCGACCAATCATCATTTTCAAAGCCCCCATATAAGATATCAAGCGTCTCAATATCTAAATCCCCTTCTGAATCAGAAATGTTCACAGGACAAAAGGTCGACTTCTCACTGTTTATTTGGCATGGAATATTGAGCTTTAACACCTTGTCAACTTCTTCAGGTCCATGCCACATTACAAGATCAATTAATGCTTTACAAGCCTCTATACTGATTGAATGTGGCCCCTTAATATATGAAATCCTCAACTGTTTCAAAAGTTCTGCACTTGGTTTCCTTTCCAGAAGGCCATAAAGACCAAGGCATCTGACTGCAATCCTTTGCACGTCCAAGTGAGCTTGTTTGGCCTGCGCATTTCATTTCCCACGCCGATAAACAATTAGCAGTTAGTGACCTCAAGCATGTATCGGAAAGAGCTGAGTTGGCTCTCGTCAAACAGTTTCTATATAGAAAAAGGCATATAGTGTGGTATATCTACGAATTAGCCTATATTGAGTCAAAACGAAAAAGTATTAGCCTATATGTATCATATCAATTTGTCAACTTTTAGTATTATTACTATTATTATCATAAGGAAACATAGCGAAGGAATTACATCAATAAATGAGACACTCTAACTATTCAAGCTTGGATAGATTTATAATTACATAGTTATGAATCACATTTTTCTAAATTTTCGCCCCATTTTAAATATTGCTATAGATTGGTGAGGTTCCTCAAAAAAACATTGATGGTGCAAGAATAAATTCCTGCCAGAATAAATCTGCTAAAATTGATTAATACACAATTAAAGTTAGTTAAACGCCTGAAAACAATAGGGAGAGACGCGGCAATGCTTACCCCAGGAAGTAGTAAGGTTTGGAGTAGCTCATCAGGCGTAATGGCCTTGCCCTGAAGTATTCGCAGTGATTTTGCATTTTTTAGCAAAAGACCAGTTAGAGAGAGGCTGTGCATCCACTGCACATGATTTGCTGTTCTCTCCTTGCAAGGTTGGGCGAGCTCTTCAATGATTGCAAGAACAACTTCTTCAAATTCACCAGCAGCGGCATGGACTTTACTTGCGAAACTGGCTACAGCTTCAGCCCAATCATTGTCTCCACCAAAACTTAATCCATCTCCTAGAACAACTATATTCCCTTCATCGTCCTCCTCATGCTCAGGACACTTGCACATAAGCTCGTGCAAAAATGCACCAGCAGCCTTTCTATTTGTAGCATCGGAAAAATCAAACATGGCACCAAGCAAAAGCAGCTGCCGAGTCGCAAACCGATGGTTTGACCCTGAAAATAGTCGATTAGTCTACTTAAGTATACATAAACGGTTTTGGTGTGTATCAAAGTTATCCATATAAACATATGCTCACCGGCATTTATATGAGCTCTGACCAATTCAATATATTCATTAACTGTTGCCGGAAGAATTTTTTCTAGAAGGTCATTTCTATCTGATGCTTCTGCCGCATATACTTCTGCTTCAGTGCCCATTGTTGCTGCAGCATCAGAACCTTTTGCCTATTGGGGTAAAATTATAATCCTTAGTGGTATAAAAAGAAAGAAAGAAATCCTAATAATTGCAAATTAGTTTCCAAGCGGTAAAACATAAATGCATGATGAAGATCAGAATTTTGACAAGAAAAGCCTGCCTTCTTGTTTGATTATTTCTTAATAGCATATTCTTTCTACCAGGAAGATATGCACTAATGTGCTGGCAGAATTCTAAATGTAGAGACCTTTATTCACATTAGATATGGAAACTTGATCCTTTTTTCTCTTTCGAGAAATAAGAAACACTGCCAGAAATGCAAGGAAAGCATACCCTGATACTGACTGATAAAGATCTTGAGGAGGTCGAAATATGCACATTGGAAGGAAAACAAATAATCCAGATAAACTGTATTTTGCAGAAATTATTAACGCTAGCCTACGTTGCTTAATACTGGTAACATAATAGTGTAAATTTGAACATTTTATGTCCGTTTTGCTCTAATTCTTGCATTCATTCAGACACTATTCCATAGTTAACAAAATGAGAAAAAACAGGATACACTCTTTTTCAGGGGTTGCATTTAAAGAGATAAATAAATATGAAAATAGGATTTTACTCACGTGCGCTTCTGACTGTAAATGCTTGCAAACAGTCCTCCAATAAAGAGCAGCCTCTGCTTCCATCAGCTGAATGCTTGGTGGGCAATCAATCGTATCTCCTACAAATAAAATGGAAAACAATAAATTATGACCCAACAGAGTCAGTTCAACATTAATCCCCACCTAGCTGCTAAAAAAATAAGTTAAAATCTAGTGATAGCAATCAATAAAGAAACCAATTTTCTGGAAGGAATAAAATAGCTTAAGTTGTTAAGCATGACTGAAGGAACACAGTGACTAAGTAAAATCCTATTAATCTTTTTGTTTGCTTTTTAAGCTCGTTCTTGGGAAATATTAAGAAGTCGAATATACAAAAATTAGTTAAATGTTTCACATCATACAAACATATATCATTAATGATGTTAATTTTCATCATTCTATTAGTCATTTTACATTTACAAAATCAACTTTTTTGATTATTTTTAACCTAGTCATCATTTGGATCTCTGTTTGGAACTAATTGAATATTAGTTACTATGATATAATTATATTACTAATTTCCGTTATTTTGTCTAATAATTAAAAAGGCGAAACAAGATTGAAATCAAAAATAGTGTAGACAGTGGGTCAAATTTGAGACTTCCAAACGCTACTTGCACCGGAGTATATGCGTCTATCATGGGATGATGCGCGCCAAGCACCAGTTCGACAAGGAGCTGGTTTCTTCCGTCCAAGTGCATGCACCCAGGGTGTAACATGTGGCATTGGCGCCGCTTTTGCTAGCGTGGCACTTTTGGCTTATTTATCCTTATTTTCTTCATAAGAAAAGCGGTCTTTTTTGTTTTTTTCTGGAAGTGTGGAACAAGTTTTGACGGTTTTTTGGGCCGTTAGGTTTCCTTGGAGAACTCTTCCTTGATATCCACCTTTTTCCACTATTCATCTTTTCTTTTTTTCCTCTTCATGACATTGACAATGGAGACCTAAACTCAACTAAACTCTCATATAATTGGTACGTATGTATTTCTATTCAATATTAGTATTTTGTTTCTATATTTAATATTTGTTGCGGTTTGATCATATATCTTGATATTTAATAATTGGATATTAGAAAATATTTTTTGTAATATAGAATCAAAGCAAAATATCTAATAAAACTTGTATCTATGAAGTTTTCGTCGTTAGTTGTCTTAAACCATTGTTATGAAGAAAAGTTTGTTTCAGTGTTCAAGGAATTGATTTAAAATAAGGAAACCTAAGTCTATTCTACTAAAGAATTAGGATTTGACCAAATGTGTAAATTGACTTAGCACTAAATTGGATTGAAGGTAAGTAACTATGTGCATGAGAGTAGGATTCAGTGAAATCTAACCCTAACTCTAATCTATCATATTATTTTCAATCTAATTCAAAGAAATATTCTTTTATCTAAATTATATATCGATTCCGATCATATATTGCACAAGTAAGTCCTTTGGGAGAAGGATAATTACTTACTATTAACTATCATACGACTGATCCACCTACCATTTAACAAATCATGCTAACAATAATCAACATTTACCAACACTCAAACGTAAAGCAAATAAAAAACCGTTCAAACTGCAAACGCTTACTAACCTTCTGTCCTGTCACCATTTGACGATATGTACTGCTGTATACTTGCCCCATTTTGTAGTTTTACTAAACCAGCTTTAAGAAGTGCCTCCATCACAGACTCACTAACTGATTCATAGGTTTCAACATCAAGATACTTCAAAAGTTCTACAGGTTCACCATTACAAGACTTCGTAAGCCATTCATCTTTCAATAGTTTAAAACATTCCTTTGAGACAGCAAGAGATCGATCAGCAAGTCCTCTCTGAAGAATTAATGTCCTGAGTTTAATACTGCAGAAGCAGGCAACGAAAGGGGGAAATATTAGCAAGGGTGTTTCAGTAAATTGCAAGTAGAAAAATAATAGAAGAAACATACGGACAACTTACCTTAAGCTTTGAAGAGGAAACTTATTAGCTAGAACACAGTATGCTGCTTTGCGTACAGATTCACTCACATCCAAGGTACAATCGATGATAACTTGAGAGGTTGCAGTAGAAGGTGGCAAAGATAACACAATCATCTTCCGAACATCCTGCACAGCATTTCAAAATTAATAATGGAAATAATACGTCTCTGCATACACACACCAGCCATCGTAAATGTTTAGTGCAGATATTTTTCATTCAAAGACAATACATAAGATCCGAAACTCCGTAATTAGATTAAAAAGGAAAGTAAATGTCGACTAACACAATATGATTTTAGTCAAAATCGTAAGATATATATATCTCCTGTACTCAAATCAATGAAGTAGAAAATAAAAAAATTAGTGTACCCAAATAACCATAAGGTGCAGGCAGGCTCTGAGATAATGGTATGGCCGTAGAGCAGTTACAGTATAATGCACAGCCATGCTAATTAATAGCAACAGAATATGATGCTTTTGGCTAAAACCCTCAGTAGAAATTGCACCTAATATAATAAAAACCTACTAAAATCCTGAACATGAAACCACACAATTGATCCAGACCGAAGTAGGATACAAAAGGAAATCGACGTGATCTGATCGTAACACTCACTGCATTCTGTTCCAAAGGGAGCACCTCGAGGTACAAATCAAGGATGTCACTATTCACAGAGTCGTTCACAAAGCGTGAAAGTGCTCTAACCGCAAAAGTACGCACAACAGGAATCTTGTCCCGTACCCTCACCATCATCCACTCAATCACCTCATCCCATAGCTCATTGCTCACTTCTGCGTCATCTGGAAGCCGCAATATTATCTACAATTCAACAAATCCGAGATATTAGCTCTAATTTCAACAATCTTCCGTGCAATCATAATCCTTGAACTTGTAAGCATTTTTCACCTCAGTATGAGACTTCATAAAACCATCCCTTCAGTGACTAATATAAATAAAATTCAGTAAAATGCAGCAAAATCGGAGATTAAATAGTGCTTGGAAATTATGAGAATCCGTTACCTCGGAGACGATCTGGCACGCTCGAAATCTGGCGGTTTTGTTGGATGCCGTAGCGGCAGATAGGAGAAACTTGAGGAAGTAATCGAGGAACTCGTCAGAGGAAGAGGCGGCGAGAGCAGAGACGAAGGAGACGACGCGTTCAATGGAGACAAGGCGCCTCTGGAAGTCAAAGACAGGAGTTAGGGTTCTGGAGAAGGCGGAAAAGAAGACCGAAGAAGAAGAGGATTTGGATAGGAGGAGTGACAGTTCCTTGAGCTTTCGGTTGTGGGTGGCGTATGATGTTCGAGCCTCATCGAGAATGGCCGCAATTTTCAGCATCAATCGCTTCGCCTCCTCTGTGCCGTTGTCCTCCATGAGTTCCTCCTCTCGAACGGCCATGGCGTGAAATTCGTGTGTGGATGAATTCAAACTCTGAACTGAATCTCAATCCTCGCTTTTGGTTTTGAATTTGAGCGGGAGAAGAGTTCAGCTGTTTTTGGGCCTAAATCAACATGGGCCTGACAGCAGATATGGCCCTTTTATTAAAGTTGAGTATTACAATTACTTCCTTCATAATCAGACCATTGATTTTCCTCCCTTACACACACTTATCTTTGCTCAAAATTTCTAGAAGAATAAATATAATTAATATATATATATATATATATATATATATAAAGCATAAAGATTTTTTAGACTTTCCTTCCATGGAAAATTGTCGTGTAAGTTACAATCGTTTACTTTTATGATGAAGGAGAATTCAATGATGACACATCTTAAATGTATACCATTTTTTTCTAACATTGACCCAAGTGCTACTTAACCTTTAGATATTTATAAACATATTCAATTAAATTCACATATAGATTCATTACCGAAATCTCTATATCATTTATTGAGTGATTGCTAAGAATAATGTTGATAATATATTCTCAAACAAAACTTGTGAGTATGCTTTTCATCATTGATTAAACTTATTTGTTTGTTAACAGGCTAAATTCATTAATTCATTAATATTCACAAATTTCAGTAGACTTAACTTTTTTTTACTCCATATCAATTTACCACACATTAAACCCTATTATTTAAAATTAATGATGATAAAGCTGTCACTGATTTAATCATTTAAGATGTGCACGATGATATTAACCATGTAGATATGACCCAACCAGGTTGTTTTCAATTGACAAACTCACTTTCACTTTTTCTTTTTTTATTATTCTTATCCAAAATGATACTTTTTTTAATGGTTCATGATCCACACTCATAAATTTTACTTTCAATTGGCTATAGATACCGGATAACAGTTTCAGTAGTATAATATGTTCTGTGGAATCTGCGTATATCAGAATCTGGTTAGCAATAGCTAGGTGCGAAGAAAGTCTGGTCTTGGAAAAAAAATTGATTTTGCTTTCTTTGAGTCAATAATACTTGAGTTTGCTTTCTTTGAACAATATTAAGATTAAGTTGTTTAGAGTTTTATAATCTTTATAATAAATTTTAAAAATATTATAAATAAGAAATAAAATTAAATAAAGAAAGGTTTAAAATAAAAAAGAACATTATACAACATAGTAGATGGACACAAGAACAAAAGCTGGCATAGCCAAATTGACACTAGATGCCACACAATTTAGAACTCCAATAACAATAACAAGAGGTGAAGCCACTATCATCTGCTGCATATAATTTTTCCTATTTTTTCTTTTTTCTTTTTGTCACCAACAATGATAAGAACAAAGGCATTTGGTGCTTTCAATGCTTTGGGCAAATTTATCAATCTAGTTATCCCAGAGATTCTATATCCGAAAATGAATAGCAACCTAAGTTCTTTAATTTTCTGCACAGTGACAAAACATGAATAAAGACAACAAACAACTAACGATCTCGCTCCAGTTCTATGCCGCTGCTAGCCATGTTCAAAGCGTCATTCTCCATGTTGTTGACTTAACCAATAATAACGACAATATAACCTTATAGAAAAAATGAGATGCCAACTAATATACGATAACTGATTTTTCTTTTGCGTACAAAATACATTCTTTATTTTAGAACATTGGTATTCGATTAATAAAATACAACGATATACTTCAACAAAATTTGTCTTCAGAAATAACATCCAATAATCTTATATCGCTTAAGAGTGAAAATTTAAATTAACCGTATTTTAAATATTTTGTTCTTTATCTACCTTTTTATCCAATTTTTAAAAATAAAACCATGACATAACTTAAGATATTTCAATAGCGTGAATATTAAATATTAAAATAATTAAAAATGTATAAACAAACGACGTAAAAATTAAAACAATTAAAAATATGTTCAAACAAAGTTCTACATTAAGACTTTTACAAATAATTTGTTTAGAAACTAAAACTAATACAAATTATAATTAAAGTTTTTAAAAATTATATTAAAGAACTCTTAAAGATTAATTCGCTTATAAGGTAATTTTAGTTTTTTTTTTTTAAATGTTATTCAAACATATGGTTTTAGCAATGCCCTCATATTTGCTTGTGGAAAAAGAAAATGTAAACGATGACAATACCAATGGAAGCATTGGACTATTAGTTAGCCAGCTGCTTTCTCTCATAGTTTTAACATAATTAAGGAATTATATTATGTTTGTCTTTCTCATCCTTTCATCATCACTTTCGTCACCAATCTATAGAAAAACATTAACTCAATTTTCTCTTAAAGAAAATCAATATTTTTTTTATACGGTGATCCTCGAAGAGAATCATGTTGCATCTAACAGATTATTACATTCTTCAACGGCACACATTTTCTTTTTTTCACACAAAACAATGAATAAACATACGATTCCATCGTTAGTTTATTGGTGGTGGATCATATAATTTACTTGGATTCCAATGGTTGTTTAAATTTTTTTAAGATAGTTTTGAAAAAAGAAGCAACTAATGGGCAAGTTCATGCAACTCTAATAATTGATTCTATAGTATATTCCTTTGTTGATAATGGTTGATAATTAAGAAAACTATGTGATGTTAAGACTAGACGCAGCAAATATATTTTTAAGTAATTTACGTTATTGTCAAATTAACAACAATAGCAACTCAATGGCAATTTATTCACATAAGAGACAAGCTACGATGAATAATTGTGTCCTTTGAAGATAACCAAATAACATTGAATGAGAGCCAATGTTTCAAAGTATGTTACATATTTTAAGATTTGAAGAATATAAATAACTCGAAGTTTACAAGGAAAAGTATTCTCAAGAATTGTATGCAGCATTTTATCATTAAATATAACTGAAAATCATCTTGCTATATATTCAACACTTTCATTCTATCCTCAAAATTTATTTTCTCGCTAATGAAAACCTTTTGAATCACACAAATTGCTCTAGCGATTTAACTTTTAAAAATACTCAAGAGTTTTTCCTGAATAGTCTGAATTATTTTTTCGGATTACATTAGTGCTTCTAGAATTGTATATGATTTCTCTCGTGGATAGAATCATAACTTGTTTGTGGTAACCAGGGACTATATTGCAAATTCATCCATATTTAATTAAAATATGTGACGTTTACGGCATATGCCACGAAAATTACACAACCGTCAAGTTGAACAAAGAAAATTAAAAGGTCAATTTTTATCCCAAAATAAAATATATACGATTATTCCTTATATTATCCTCCGTTGACCCGAATCAATAATAATAGCTTCTGTTACATCCTGTGAATCAGCAACTAATTAAGGACCTAATTGGTTTAACCGGTTTCCAATTATATCTACAAAAAGGAAAAACTTATTTAATCTCAAAAAATATTTAAAACAGTTCAGTTTCTAAAATAATAAGTAAGATTAAAAAATAATTATAGACTGAGATGATTTTTAAAAAAAATTTGACTCCCAATATTATACTTTTGGTCCAGATAAGCAAGGAGTGATTTGTGTGATTAGATATGCATTTGTGTAAGTGAAGAAAGAGAGGTGATGGAAAGATCATGTGTTTGATTTGTCACTGGGATGACTGATAGGTGAAGATATAATATCATTAATTATATTATATACATATCAATAATAACTTACAAAATATATGAGCACAGTGATTATTATTATTTTTTGTTTTTTATAATAATATTAAAATAATTAATATATTAATTTGTTTATTTTCATCATCTTTGTTAGAATGATTTTTCCTTATTTTTTCCTGTTTAGGCACTTCACCG
>Ga0214542_1000363_pt1 | contig 78801 bp, 47 predicted proteins | sample CNSS1metaG_FD_160096 | JGI IMG/M metagenome (GOLD analysis project Ga0214542, IMG submission 160096) | Root nodule microbial communities from cowpea collected in UCLA plant growth center, Los Angeles, California, USA - CNSS1 | ecosystem: Host-associated > Plants > Roots > Nodule | place: USA...
GAGTTTCGTGGACTTACCCAATAAAAACTTGCACTTTAAATATGGTAGTTTGAGGCCTTGTATTAATTTAGCTTGGGTTTTTTCTGTCTTGGGTTATTTATGGTTGGATAGACACTTTGGTGTGTCTGCTCTGTATTAGTGTGCACTTATAATCAATAAAACCTCTTTCTATTAGTTGTGGTCAAAACTATGTTTCAATCTTCTTATTATTGTTACAGAGTTTAAAGTGACTTAAGAGAAACTGCTCAATTTGTTAGATATTGATCTCACAATAACTTGTTATGCAATTTAACATTCCCCTTATATTATAGTATGTGATGTAGGGTAATTTGGTGGGTGCCCCAGTTTGAGATATTAGTAGTAAAAATTGCTCGTATATAAATTCAAAACGATCATCTATCACATACATAGAAAATGATTATATCATAATTCGCACCGTTAGTCAATAGAAGGTAATTTGTAAAAACAAAATCACATATAGAATGTTGTTAAATAGATAACAAATTCATTAGATAAGTGTAACACTCCATTTATTTAATAAAGCTAAATAAAGAATATGTCACACAGTATAATATAAGAAGCGAGAATAATAGAGTATAATGTCACTCCCACAGATATTCCAACTTCTTAAAGGACGAATAAAAGAGGCACACCACGATGTCAAGTACAAAGTAAAGTAAGAAGTGATAATGACTTAAACAAATTCTCAGAGAAAGCAATACATGGGCCTTAGCCCTAAATGAAAAGCCCAAAAGCAGAAGTCAATCCAAAGGCTAAGCAGCGGAAACATCACCTCCCTGTTGACCACGGGTGTTCCTCGCATTTACTCATATCAACAAGTTGATGATCATCGCAAAAAAGAGTACCACACAGCAGAACACACAACAATAACAGAAGGGTAAGCTAGAGCCAAAAGTGGTTTTATCATGCAATCAAATATACTTTCACAGTCAATTATACATATGTCATCCAAGCATGTTATGACTCCTCAAATCAATACATTAAGACTCAACTCATCCGGATACATATAATCTAGTTGGATTCAACAGATGCTTGCACTTGTGGCGGATACCTCTGCTCACCCCTGAGCTATGTGTTACAAGTGTTACAATGAATCAATCTCCCCCACACAAGGTTAGTTCTTAATGAGTTTCAGGCCTCCTTCTACTCTCACCACAAGAGTCAGTCCACTCTAAGTGAGACTAACTAACTCCTTAGAGTGTTAGGATGCAACCTTACCTTGAATCCTTACCAGACCATATAGATGGGGCACCACCATGGACACCCACTAACAAGGGCCATGGAATTACATCCTGACCACTGAAGCACGACCCTTAAATCTCACCTAGAGATCTCAAGGATTTACGTACTGACCACATACTATACATATTCAACCAATCATGTAATATTCACCACACATGTCAATTTCATAACAATCTTTGTAACCATCCCTCATTCATATCTCGTATTGAGTCAACCACAACTCATCCTTCCCAAATCCACAAATATAGGATTGTACATCATGCCAATACCATGCCAAGGATTATCATTCATTTTCCATGAATCCCTCCATATTTCATATCAACTCCATAACCAACTCATCATATTAAATCCATGAATCAATCCCATACATACCCATCATGCATTTCATGCTTTAAACAGACCCAAAACACCCAACATTATAGTAATCAAACCAGAGAAGTAGAGAAAAACAGAACCTGTGCGTTCTCTCGCCCAACCTCTCGCTCAGGCAGAAGAGTCTCGCTCAGGCGAGAGTGTCTCTCGCTCAGGCGAGCTCCCTTCGCCTAGGCGAGGGCTCAAAAATGAAACAGTGGCGTTGTCACGCACTCTCGCCTAGGCGAGACCTCCTCGCCTGAGCGAGACGTGCTCTCACTCAAAGTTGGAGCTCCTCACCTGAGCGACAGCTCACAGAGGCAAAAATGGGCGAGTATTGTGAATCTCGCTTAGGCGAGATAGGTCGCTTGGGCGAGAAAAGCAGGACCCTCCACTGTTCACGCACGCACAAACCAAACATTCAATCGCACCACACACAGTCCACATTTATTTCACCATAACTTCAATCATGCATTCAAGAATCACGAAAATGGCCATAGAACTTATCAATAAAGCTTAAGACACAAGTTCTAACTTCCCTTACCTGGAAAGGGGTAAGAAAAAGGGCTTTGGCAGCCAAGCGTAGAGAGCACAACAACTCTAGGAACGAATGGAGGAGTTGGAAGAAATAAAGGAACAAAAACACAAGATGGGTTACTATGAAACCCTAACTGGAAAAATACGAAGAGGGATAACGGAGACGAGTACGAGCTAGTAAAAGTACTTACATGGAGTAGAAAGTGGTTTTGAGCTAGCTTGAAGATGATGGAGCTCTAAACCCTAGCAGAGCACTGTTTTCGTGAGGAGGGCGGAGTAAGGCTGTTATTTCTGAAAGTGAGAAGAGAAGAATGAGTTAGGACAGACTTAGGTCTGTTTTCCCCCTTTGGGCCAGCCCTAAGGCCCAATAGTTTGGGGCAGCCTTTAAATAAAAGGGCATAACGAAAAGTGGGCCTTACAATAAGAACCAAACTCATACAAACACGTAGAAAATAGGTACATTGTAGGTGTTGAAAATAATAATAAACTAGAGGTGTTGAAAATAATAATAAACTAGAGAAACATAAAGAGCAAGAAAAACGAAAAAAAAAATTAACATGGTTTAAATAAAACATTAACAAACTTTAATCCACGAGCAAAGAAGTTTCTCTCACAATCTCACTTGACTTGGGACAACTTAAATATTACAACTCAAAGTTAACTTAATACAATGCTTAAGGTTATATATATATATATATATATATATATATATATATATATATATATATATATATATATATATATATATATATAACGTTATGAGATAATGATATTAACTTTTATAACTAAATTTTGACAATTTTTTTCTTACAATTTGATGAGACATCTTTTAAGTGATTTTGAAATATAGAAGAATGAAAAGATGGAAAAATGAGAAAATGCAAGTGGTGTGTGTTAGCATTAATGCTATATTCGTTTGAGGTAGAGTGGTTTAGCAAAGATGGATTATAAGTTTTTTATGTGTTCATTTCGCAAGTTTTAAGAGGAAGGCACAATGGTGATTAACGGGATGCATCAGAATTCTAATCTCGCCACATATTGGTGATTTAAGTGGATTCACCAACTTAATGACAATTTTACCCTTTGCTCTTTCTCCCACGTGCATGGCATGGTACGTTATGACCAGTTTTGAGCAGCGTTGAAAAAGCATTAGATTCTTGACACCTTATGACCATACAAACAATATTTGAATTTGTTTGACTGAAAAAAGCCATTAAATACGTATTGAATAAGTTAGATAGGTTGGTATATGGTATTGGTGGAGTGTATAAGTTATAAGAGGGGAGAAGCCAATCTTGGTTTCTGGCTTTGGTGGAGACATTGGTGTCGTGGTACTGCCATTTCAGGTAAGTCTCCAGATTTTTTAATATTTGTGTGTGTGCAACTTGAGTTCTGAAATGGTGTCCATGTCTTTTTCGTTGATGTTGAGTTGTGAAATGGTGAGGAACTCTGCAAAGTTAGAATCCATCTACACATGGTGTGAGTGTGAGTGAAGGGCCTGATGCAAAGTTGGAACCCATCCACTCATGGTATGAGCGAGCTGAACATGAAGATCTGGATGTGGTTAAACAAGGGATCTAATCCCATTGCAATGGAAGGGATCTATGTGTAAGAGAGAAAGTGAGAGATCCAATCTCGGCTTAAGTGGATCGGATCTGTGGGACTTTGTGAGGGATTCAATCCCATTGGAATGGATCAGATCTGGGGCTTCTTGAGGGATTTGATCCCCATGTCATGGAACGAATTTGTCTGTTTGGTTAAAGTTGAGAGGATTCGATCCACGTAGTGCAGATCTGATCCAAAGTGCTTGGTGGGTGCTTGCTTGGTTTTTGAAAGTGTTTTTTTAGGATACTACAATGACTTAAAATCGTGCCAAAATGGCAAGACATTTCTTTCAAAAAAAAGTCGTGTCATAATCATACGACTTTAATTAAGTTAATAATCTGCTTAAACAAAGTCGTGCCAATATAACATGACTTTAGTTTTGGATTTTTTATGAAGAAGTCGTCTACTAAAGTGATTTTTTTAATTATTTTTCACGTTCTCAATTGTTACTATTAAAAAATTTTAAAAATAAAAAATTTAGTTGAGTAATTAATAGAGAATAAAATAAATATGCACATACGAAAAAAAGGAGAAGATTTCCTTAATAAAAAGTACATGAAATGAAACATCTTAATAACTAGTGGATGACATAATATTGAAATTAAAGTAGACAAAGTTGATGTAGTGTAGTGATTAGAGTTACACAAAATGAAAATTCAGTGTTGATTTGAACAATTTCTTCTGTTATGACCAATACTTCTGCAAAACGAACATTTTTTTGTTTGTATGGAATTGACTGGTCTATTTCATTGTGAATACGACTTGCACTTGGTCTTCCTGATTATTTGTGTCGCATGTGGAGGTCGAGAATTAAATTTAGACCAATATAAGCAGACCAATAATCTTTATTTTGAACAGACTGAAACTGCACCTCATAAGGTTTGAAAATATTTTGAAAGCTATAGACAGAATCCACAAAAGTCATAGGTTGTAAGATGAGCAAGCAACCATTACATGAGGGAAAGGTAGGTGAAGAGCTTGAAACTCCCTACAATTACACCACCAATCATTTAACTTAGCAATGTATGACAATGGACGACATCCAAGTTGGGGAGTGGAAATCTACTGATCATTGAAGATTGAATTCTGCCAGTTATACCCTGGACATGGCACATGTCAGATTGTTGTTCATTTTTTCTTAATAAAGCATAAATATCCTCAGGATATCGGTGGCCAGCTCGTAACAAGCATTCAATATTTTTCCCTTGTTCCATAAACCATTTTTTGTTTCTTTAACAAAAGCATAAATTGGCAATGATCTTGCTCCCTTAAGAACGAAGTTCATACATTCGGCCAAATTTGATGTCATGTGGCCATATCTTTTTCCCCCATATCAATCATTTGGTTAGTCTAGTTTTCAACCACTTGCTTTTCCACCATATATGGATGCATCATAGCCAATGTCTTCACAAGCTCCATTATGCCAAGTTCCATACACATAAAACATATTTCCTCAACAACTAGATACTTTTTCTAGTCCTACACAAAATTTATTTAGAACTTCATCATCAACACCTCCATCTCCATATCCCACATCCTTTCAGCAATATTATCAGCCTATAATGTTGCCACAAATGTTGAAAGATGTCAACTAAACACAACAACATGACGATAATGATGATGACTATCCACGCCATTCCTAGACGACAAAGAAGAAGACCTCCTTGTGGCATGAGATCCCACAGATAACCTTTTCCCCATTTTGTGATTAACAAATCTTAATAAAATTATTCACTAATTATATTTCAGACTTAGTAAATATGCTTTATTATTTCATTTTGGGTTAAATATGTTTTTGGTCCCTTAACTTTCAATGAAAATTGGATTTAGTCCCTCTTTGAAACCTTGGCCTAATTTAGTCCGCCAACTTTAGAAATGTTTGGATTCAGTCATTTTAACGAATTTTTTAAAGTTTATTTAACGTTTTAAACGTGTTTCATGAGAGCATTTGAGTTGTTTACCCCGCTTGATACATTTCCGCTTCAATGTTAGCTAAAAAACTATCTTGAAACACATTTGAAACATCAAATAAACTTAACAAAATTTTGTTAAAATGACTAAATCCAAACATTTGTAAAGTTGGAGGACTAAATCCAAACATTTGTAAAGTTGGAGGACTAAATCCAAACATTTGTAAAGTTGGAGGACTAAATTGGGTCAAGGTTTCGGAGAGGGACTAATTTCAATTTTCACTGAAAGTTAAGGGACCAAAAGCATATTTAACCCTTTCTCATTTTTATTATTTAACTAAATAAAAAATAAATCATTTTTACCATTTACTAATTTGTTGACGCGAAGTCATGTCGTCTCCAAACGACTTCTTCATTAAAATTACAGCACCCAAGTCGTGCTAATATGGCACAACTTTGAAGCAGGTTAATTAAAATTGTATGATTATGATGCAACTTTATTTTAATAGGAATGTCTTTCCATTTTGGCACGACTTCGAGTCATTTTAGTAGAAGTCTTTTTATATTAGCAGGACTTCTTTATAATGAAGTCGTACCATTTCCCAACGACTTTCCCTCTGCAGAAATATTTTAAAAATTTGCACCAAAATTGCTAAAAAATTGAAACAAGAAGATCGACGACTGAGAATAAAGTTAGGGAAGCAATGTACAGGAGCGAGAATAATAGCTCTGGAGTTTGTGTATAGATAGAGGTGGGTTTTGGAACTGCTAAATTCACCATACCTATTAATCTCTTTCTAATATTGACTTTGTCTTTGTCATCATAACAACCCCAATGTTGTTAGCAAAATGGATGTAACTGCTATCTGTTTGAAAGCTAAGGATTTTGATGGATACTCAAGCAAAAATACTATAAGATTAAGGAAAGCTCAAGATAAAGATATAGATTATTTAGGATGTCAAGTCACTCTGGATAAAGAGGAAGCATGAGAGGAATTATCAGTCAAATCATCTCTCTTCACAAGTGAAATCATTTTTTCACTCACATAATCAATTAAGGTTAAAACATAATTAAATTATGTTTCTACAGTTTTTTCAAAAATAACAATATCTTTTGATTTGAAACTTTTTTCTAAATCAAGTATTCTCTGACTATATCTTCTTCTAAAAATCATCTTTTCTACAAAGAATAAAACTTGATTTTCAAATTTATTTGATTTTATTTAAATTAATTTAATTATATTTCTACAGATTTTCAAAAATAAAATATCTTTTGAATTGAAACCTTTTTTTAAATCAAGTATTCTATGACTATATCTTCTCCTAAAAATCATCTTTGAATTATTAATTGAATAAAAATTCATTCTCACATTGAGGTGACTGGGAACTGGATGTAGGGTTAGTTATACCCGAACCAATTTAAATAACTGTGTGAATTTCTTCTTTCCTTTACCTTTTTTTTGCTTCAAGTAACACACTTAATAAAACAAAAAGAAAATGTATTTTTTTTAAGTATAGACATCAAGACAATTTTTTTAAAGCATCAATTCAATCCCCCTTCTTGATGCCATTTGTATAACAAGTGGTATAAAAGCTTGGTGTCATAAGTTGTTTCACTATTTCTTTTAACATGTCTTTTCAGAATCAGATGTACAAGGAAGGAGCTTTAATCAACCGATCTCCTCTCTTTGAAGGTGATAACTAGCCCTTCTGGAAGGCGAGAATGGAAATTATTTTGCAAATCTTAGACTTTGGAGTTTGGGATGCAGTATTAAACGACCCCTATTTCCCAATGGTGATGCTTGCTGAAAGACCCACAAAAAATATTCCATCAATGGATGCTAGATGAAAACAAACGAGCACTGTAAGACCCGTGAAAATTAATTAATTAAATAATTAATTAATTAATAAATGCGGGTAGTGGGAGCCTTTATGGAATTAAATATTGATTGATATGACGTGAAAAAGTGCTAGCTTAAATGGTTGAGAGTACTTTATTGTGGAAAGGACTAATTGTATGCCAATTATGTGTTGTTTGATTTAATATTCATTTTTTTTATAATATGCATGATCATGTTGAGTGATAAAATAATTATAGAATTAGGTTAATTATCATGAAACATGATATGGTTGAGTGGTTGTGCATGGAATTGGGCATTGGTATGGTCATGGGTTTAAACCTTGGTGAACCAAAATTTGACTCTCTTTTTGCTAACAATTAGTGGTGACTTGAATGTGAAAAGGCTTAGAAAATCCTAACAGAAAGGGCAACCAAGAGGGGCTGAAAAAAAACACTAAATAATAGTCCTTGAATAACAATTAAACCATTATTAAGCTTATTTTCATTTTAGCAATTAAACCTACCATTAAGACACCTATAAAAGACAATTTTTGGTGAAAAGAAGGTTTTTGCAGTTTTATTGTTTTACCTATTGAGAGAGTATTGAGTGAATTAAGAGGTTGTTTGGGGCTAATTGTGGGAGCACTAGGGGGAATCATTTTTCTAGGCCAAGAAGAAGAATCATCATTTGTTAAAGTTTTAAAGCAAGGAAATTCTAGGTTAGGGGAGCTGAATCGAATTTTCGTATTGTTGTTTTATGTGCATGATTTTGATGATTGTATGCCATGAAATTCATGCTATATATGATCTGAATTAGGGGTTTGGGTGCTTTGATATTGTTGATCGAAATTCTTACCAAATTGTATGAATATGAGGGGTTTCTGCATTGTACATGTTGTTTATGGTTCAACTTGGGTTTTGGGGACCATATTAGGTCTAAATTTTGTCCATAAGCTTTGTGCACTACTTTCAATTGCTTGGTGTTGTTTTAGGATGTGATTTGTGCATGTGTTGCTGGTGTCTGTTTGCGTCACAGTGCATAAGTCTGCAATTCTCACTTAAGCGAGCTAGTCTTGCCTAGGCGAGATTAGGAGAGAGTTGAGTCTATGTCTGTTCGAGCATCTCTCTCGGGCGGGGAGTTTTGGTCTTGGGCGACAACCCATCTCGCTTAGGTGAGTTTGCCTTGCCTAAGCGAGAACTCGAGAGTGTTGGGAGCTTTTGCTTGAGAATCTCGCTCAAGCGTGAAGCTTTGTCTTGGACAAAAGCGTGTCTCGCTCAAGCGAGAGACCCTCGCCTAAGTGAGAATTCGATGGATGATGGGTTCTGTTTAAACTCGCCGCCTAGGCGAGGCATATCAGTTCTAGGCGAAGGATGGTCTCACCCAAACGAGAAGGAGCTCGCTCAAGCGAGAGTTCGTGGATTGATGTTGTGCTACGTGCTCGCTCAAGCTAGTAAGCCTAGCTTAAGCGAGATGGGCTTGGATGTTTGGACGAAGGCCTTTAGCCTAAGCAAAGAAAAGTACAATGGTTTATTTCCAGGCAATTGATAATGGGATATTAGATTGATTTGTGTTCGATTCATGATGCGTTGTCTACAAAGCTTCTAAAATACCTCAAAAGTGGATTTGTTGGTGTTCCTTGAGTTGTGACTCAGAACGTATTCCATGAGTTGTGACTCGGGATAGGGCTTAAGCACGTGGCATTCTCTGAGTTGTGGCTCGGAATGACGTCCCTTGAGTTGTGGCTCGGGATAGCAGATGAACATGAGGAACTCTTGAGTTGTGGCTTGGGTTGGCGAGTGTTGCCGGTGTGAGTGTGCTGGTTGTGGCCAGTACGGATGGGTCCATATAGATTGCCCTCCTTAGTACATAGTTGACGAGTTTGGTAGTCTTGGAACGTTATGGATTATGTTCGTATTGGAAACTCCACCTGGCGTTACGGTGTGTGATCCGTAGCATGGTTTCCCGCACGTGCTTTATCAGTTGTGGCCGATAGGTATGGCAACAAGACATCTTGAGGTACTCACAAGAAGAGGTAGAACACGGTCAACATGGTAGTGGCCATGTGGAAGGAAAGGATAAAACTCCTTTGATGTACTTATGATATCCAAACATGGTTGTGGCCATGTGGGATGAAGGAAGGAAATTTTCTTTGGTATAATTATTTAGATATATAATTATTTTATATACATATGATTGTTTGATATTAGCTCACCCTATTTGCTTGTGTTTGGCGATGATCGTGTACGCGGTACACGGGAGCAAATGATATTGCAAGTGGTTCTAGTGAAGCATAGGCTTAGAGCATGGGTTAGTATGGGGAGAAGATTTTACCAAAGTTTTTACTGTTTTGTATTTTAAGGATTTTGTAAACTCCTGGATTAATCTAGTGTGGTTTTCTTATCTATTCGCTTATATGAATTATGAATTGAGACAATTATTATTGTAATAAGTTTTAAATTTCTTGCGTTTTTGGGAAATGATGTTTTATTAAATGAAGTTATTTATATTTTCTTTTTGATATTAATTAAATTTGTAATATTCGATCGAGATGTTACAAGCACAATATGATGTAAGAGATCGAAACGCTATAGTACCTGCTGTTACTCTTAACGAATTTTACAGATATCAAAATGTAAGTCGACGAAGGAGATGTGGGATACAGTTGAAGTAACACACGAAGGAACAGACGAAGTAAAGAGAGCTCGGAAGAACACACTCCTCCAAGAATATGAATTACTTCAAATGAAGCAGAATGAAAGCAAGTGATTTCAGACTCGGTTCACACACACAGTCAATCATCTAGATGCACTTGGGAAAAGCTTCATAAACAAAGAGTTAAACATGAAGATTCTTAAGTCATTAGATAGAAAATGACAACCAAAGGTCACAACAATTCAGAATCAAAGGACCTCACAAAGATGAATGTCAACATTGTTCGGGAAGTTAAAAGAACATGAGATGAAGCTACAAAGACTAAAAAATGGTGAACAAGCAACCATCAAGACCATTTTATTAAAAGCAGAAAAATTACATGAAGAAAATGACAATAATGAAGGTGAGTCTTCTGACATTGACATTCCCTTACATGTAAAATGTAAGACCCGTGAAAATTAAATAATTAAATAAATAATTAATTAATAAATGCGGGTAGTGGGAGCCTTTAAGACATTAATTATTGATTTATATGATGTGGAAAAGTACTAGCTTAAGTGGTTGAGAGTACTTTAATTGTGTGAGAGGACTTAGGTTCAAGTCCTATGTATGCCAATTGTGTGTTATTTAATTTATTATTATTTTTAATAATATTTTTGATCATGTTGAGTGATAATATAATCATAGAATTATATTAAATATCATGAAACATGAATTGGCTTGATGGTTTAGCATTGACTTGGTATTGACATGGTTGTGGGTTTAAGTCTTGGAGAACCCAAATTAAACTTTATTTTTGCCAAACTTACTTTTGGCTTGAATGTGAAGAGTTGAAGGAAAACCTAGATGCATGGGCAGCCAAGGTTGGTTGAAAAACGGACCATAAAGGAGTAATGAATGATAATAAACATTACCATTAAAAACTTAAATTTCGTTTTTGGTAATTACCTATTGGTAAAGGCAAGAAATTAGGTTAGGAGAAGGGTTTTGCAAAGCTAAAATTGCACTCAGAAAATAGGACATGAATTTTGTTAGAGTGGCGAGGTTTGAACGAGGTTTTTGGAGTTGAATTAAGAAGAACCAAGGAAAGGTTTTAGTGATCAAGGGAAGAGCTTGCAATTTTCAAATTTGGCAAAGGAATTCAGTTTAGGGGAGCTTTAAGTGTTAACTTTAATTTTAATTTGAATGGTATTCTAAATAGGAAAATTTCATGTGTCGATTAATTTAATTCTGATTGGTATGCTGAATTTGGTATGATTATGATTGATATGTTATTTCCTTTTAATTTATTGTTTATGAAAATTTCCAGAAATAGTCTAGTCGATGATGAACAATCGCCAAACGATTCTTTCTAGTGTAGGCCTTTTAAGGTTCCTGCAAAGGAACCACCTGACAGATATGGCGTAACATAGGCAATTGACCCCTGTTGACCAAATTCTTGCAAGAGTTGACTGGTTAACCAATCTTAACTTTCTGATAGTCCATTGAGAGACTGCCACCTGTCACGGAAGTCTCTCCATTAGGGTTTGACTACCATGAGTGATTGCGCGAAGGTTACGGGGTTGCCGCGGTGGCGGCAGAAACGCCGAAGGGGCTGATTCCACGGCTGTGGCAGAAAAATGGAGGTGGGTTCACATTCCAGAGACGCGGTGGTGGTCGCGTGAATGACTCGCGGCTGTAGGTCACGTTGGGGTCTGCGGGATGCACGGAGAAGATGATGCTCGCGAACTCTGACGAGTTACAGCGGCGTTAGAATGGTGTTGTAGAGCGCGGGCTGTCTTGGTGTGGCAGTGGTGGTTCGATGTCTGAGTGACGACGGGGCTGTTGTTGACGACGAGATCGCGACAGTGGTGGCGCGAGGGGAAGAGGCGAACTACAGCGAGGCGCGATGGTTGTTGCAGGCCGCGAGTGGTGCTGCAATGGTGGATGACGTCGAGCATGGCAATTGTGGTGACGAGTAGGGCTGCAAGAGGTGGCTGCGTGTGGTGCGCGGGCTGTTCGTGTGAGTTGCAGGTGCAGAGGAGGGTGGTGGTGGCTGCGAAACGTACGGAGAAGACGCAGCTATCGCGGACCAGTGGTGCAGCAACAGTGACAAAGTTTCCGACGAGGGCGCGACGGGCGACGACTTTCCGGCGTGTGCAGTGGTGGCCAGACGTGGTGTGGCGGTTGTGGAGTGTGACGGCTGTGGAGTGGGTTGGTGCGAAAGAGAGACAAGAAGAGATTAGGGTTAGGGTTTGTGTTGGGAAAGAGATGATGACGTGGCAAATATTGATTGGTGATTTGAGTTAGTGGAGGATTGATGATGTGGCAATCTGTCATTGGTTAACTTAGTAAGTGGAAGATTGCCACATGACGAAATCTGGTGGACTTGAGTTTAAGTGACATTAGGGGTGCAGTTTAGTAAACAGGAGGGGTGCAGAACAAAAATTGAAAGTTAAATTCAGAAGGGGTGTAAACCTGAAAACAGGGGGTGCAGTTAGCTCCAGAATTGTCTTTTTTCAAAAATAGTTATTCCAATTGGGAAAAAGGAGTGTAAACATGAGAATTGGGGGTGTATTTAGTACCTGAACTATTCCTCTCCAAAATTACTATTTTGAGACTTAATTTATGAATTAAAATATTTATTATTTACACTCTTAAGCACCCTACAACGTTCGTCCTAAAACGATACCTTCAATTAAATGTGCAAAAGTTATGTGGTTTTTTCAAAATATTTTTTTTAATCTTTAATTTTTTTAAAATCTTTTATAATTTTTATTTTTTTTGATTTATTTGAAAGTGGATTTGGATGTCATTGCGATGCAACATGGGTAACTTGATAGATGTCAGAGAGAAAACAAAGAAAAATATTTATTTATATTTAGATCTTTATATATTTTTTAGAAGAAAAAAAATGAAATTTTAAAATAAGTGTCACGTGACGCAAGGAGCTGGACAGACACTAAAGAAAAGTGCACAAATATTTTTTTATGATAAAAAAAATAATGAAAATTGGAAAATACAAATCAAAAGATGAAAGAAGTTGGGATTGGCGTACCTTCAAAATTTTTCAGTATCTCTTCTTCTATATCAATCTCATCCTCTCATACCGAACATTACATCTACCTTCTCTTTTTTTTTTCTTACATTCTAAAGAGGTGTGTGTGGGTGGTAATGAGAAAAAAAGAATAGATGTGAAAATATTTTTTTTTCGATCCCATGATAGAGTGTGTATTTATTTATATTCACACATTACAATATCAATGCAATGCCAACCTTAATTGTAACAAACAATATAAGGAAGGAATTGGTAGCAACACATTACGGGAATCAAATCATAGCAAATCAAAACACAAGATCGGTAATATTGATTCTAACCATTAACAAATAAGAGAACAAAATCAATCCCAATTAGTAATATTGATTATAACCATTTGAAGAAATATTGCTTCTAATTATTAGAACCATATCACTAATTTTTCTTTCAAGAACAAAGGGTAGAAAGTATTTTGAGTTGTTGGGCTCATGAAAAGGAGTGCGATAATCAATAACAAATTGAGTTCTTCCTTCTTTTTTCCTTCTTTTTTTCTTTCTTTCATCTTTTTTTTTTCATTTCTTTTTTCTAAAATTAAAGTTTGAAAATCTTTGAAGAAAATAATTATTTCACCTATTTTTTTATTTATTTACCATTAACTCAAAACATTGTTTTTATTTTTATTTTTATTTTTTTCCAAAAATAAATTTATTCACTTGGACGAAATTGGGTGTTGACAGTTTCTCCTCTTTACTTAGATTTTACTAGATAATCTGAAAATTTACTTTTTCATATTATCGTAATAAAAGATAAGTAAAGATAAAAACATTAATTTCGTTCAAATTTCAAAAGAAGACACATTTGAAGACAAATTTGACCATTCCAAAGGAGATGGTCTGTATCTAAAAGAAAAGAAGTAGGTGGCCATTACCAAGTAGAGGATCTCGATTCGACATACCAATTAGTTTTTTTTTTACTTTTTGTAAAAAACTAAATTAGACAAATCCTGTGGAAAGGTTCTATTCATAGGATTCGATGACCAATAACCATGTAGAGGGTCTCGATCTGAAAAATCGACATTTTTTTTTGTAAATTTGACTTTTTGAAAAAAAGAATAGACCATTACCATGTAGAAGGTCCCGATCCGAAATGTTTTCTTTTTTTGACTTTTTGAGAAAATATTGGACCAATCCCGAGGAGATGGTCTATATCCAAAAGATTCAGTGACCATTAACATGTAGAGGGTCACAATCTGACAAATCACTTTGTTTTATTATTTTCTTTTCTGACTTTTTGAAAAAACAGATTAGACTAATCCCGAGGAAAGGGTATATATCCAAAAAGCAGAAAATAATGACCATTGCCTCATAGAGAGCCTTAATGTAAAGAAATCAATGAACATTTCCTCTCAAATGGCCCCGATATGATAAAGAAATCAATGATCATTGCTTCACAAAGGGCCTTAATGTAAAGAAATCGATGATCATTGATGTGATCCCAACAAGGCTTATAGCTTGGGCCAACGTCTAGGCCCAAATCATGCTCAAGGCCCAATACATAGCCCACATGCACCTTCAATCCCAAAGCCCACCAAGAGGCCCAATAATAAGGGGCATGCTCAAAAAGATCCAATTGGGCTTCATCCAAGATGGCCCAAACCCACATGGGCTTCTCACACTCTTCACATGGGCCAAAGAAGAAGTGAAGATTTGAAGAGGTGTATCAAAGAGTAGTAAAATAACAATAAGATTGGCCAATTGTTTAGGCCTTGTTTTCTAGAATAATAAGTCAAACAATGTGTAGTTGAATTAATAAAATTGGGCTTGACTAAGCCCAATAGGAGATTTTTGCCATGAGCTACCAAAGGTCCAAGGTGGACTAAGTGGAAGTCAACATTCCTTCCTACTCCTCACGCATCTAAGGGCTAGGAGAATTGGTTTCCTTTTCAAGCTAGGATCTCACGGCCAAGATCAAGCCTCCTTCTCCAAGCTAGCATCAAAGGCCAAGGTGCTTTCTCCTTCTCATCCAAGGGTCGGGATTCCTCATGTGTAATGGCTTGAGTATAAAAGCCTTAATTTTTCAGCATTGTACTCACTCTTGAATTTTTGTGCAATAAACACTTTGAGTTGAGAACACTCCTCACTATTGCCACTTGAGAGTCATCTTTTAGAGAGCTTACTCTATTTACCTCTAGCCCTCTTCCTAGGCTAGAGCTACCTCTAAATCACTCATCCTTTCACCTATCCATTGCAAGCAAGAGCCTACAAACATGTTATGATTTTCTTTTTGAACCTATATGATGATACATATGTGAATGCATGGATGCATGAGCGAAGTTTGCTTCTTTTCATTTTTCCTTTATTTTAATTTGATAGCAAGGAAAACTAGGCTTAGAGGCTAGAAAAAACTGGGCTTGAGGCCGTACAAAACTGGGTTTGGGAGGCCAATGTGGAATTTGGGCTTAGGGGCCAGTGTGGAAACTGGGTTTGGGGGCCAATGTGGAAACTAGGTTTTGGGGCCAGTGTGGAAACTGGACTTGGGGACCAATGTGAAAACCTGGCTTGAGGACCAGTGTGAAAATCGGGCTTAGGGGCCAGTATGGGAACTAGGCTTGAGGGCCAATATGGGAACTGGGCTTGGGGTCGAGTGTGGAATCTGAGTTTAGGGTATATTGGTCATTCATATGAATGAAGAGGACCAACATAAAAATAAATTTGTGTATTTTTTTTTAAAATTTTCTTCCTTCTAAAATGAAATGATTCGATAATCATTCATATGAGTGAAGAGGGTTTTGATTGGGAAGGTGGGAAATATTTTATTCTAAAAGATGAATGACTCATGTATGCCTGAATTGGTATGATGTATGAAAATGTATGAATTTTTCTTTTGCATTTTTTTGAAAACAAGTTCAAATTGATCTCCATTTCATTGTTATTTTGATTTCATGAAATAATTCTACTTTTAAATTTTTATTTACTTTTCCAAATCATTTCTTTGGTCTAATCAGTTTACTAACGAAACTTTCTTTAATCATTTCTTTTGAAACACTATTTGAATGACATGCATGAAATTGTCAAGGGCTTGAAAAGGCTTGGATGAGGTGATGAAGATTAAGTAGGAAGTTGCCCCAATTTGAATTGGTCTCGTGGCACAAAATGTGTTGGGCTTTCCCTAGTTATTGATGATATGCAGGAAATGATAGGGACTTTAAAAATTTGCCCTTAGTATGAGAGCCTAGGATGGTCTTATTGTGCAAAAATGTGTTTAACTTCTTTTTGTTCACCATTTTTTTTAATTTTGACCTTTTATACCCATTCTCCAACTTTTGCTTTTCTTTTTTCTTTTCATGATATAACCATATCATTTCTTTCTTCTTCTTGTTTGATATTTTCGTAATGGTGAACTACCAGTCAGATGAAACAAATGCAAACATTATATCAACCCTCCTCAATCTCAATGTAAGGGTGACCCTTGTTTAGGGTAATTTGAATGAAATTTTTTTGAAAGCTCAAATGGGGTAGCAAAGGATAGTTACTTTTCTTTGGATAAAGAAACATGGACACACATCATTTCAAATCATGATTATTTTTCTAAAAAAAATTTTAATTCACAGGAAAATAATTTATTTCATATGATAGGATGCCCCTTGTTTTGTTCTTTTTTTTTTCACTTTTGTTTGTCTTATTTTTGCCTAGACTATCCTTTAGATTTTTCAGTCTAGCTGATTTTTCTTCATTTTTTGTTTTTGTGTTTAGAGAGTTTCTGGTAATCATTTTAAGGTATGTGCGCCCTTTATGATAATCCTCCATAGAAATGAAAACAAAGTTTATGGTGGAAGAGAGATAGAAAGGGAGATAGATTTGAGCAATTTCATGCATGCAAGACTAGATGGATGCTTCAAAAGACATGATAACAAACAAAATTTTATTTCTTTATTCAATCCACTGATTTGACCAAAGAATGATTTATTATTTTCTCATTTTTCATAATAAAAGATTCCAAGAATTTGGTTATAAGTAAAATTGGAAACAATTTGAGTTTATTTTAATGCAATTTTTTTTTGGTTATTTAAAAAAATTATGCATATGCATGCTATGTGTTTAAAACTATGGATGGAGTACCATGAATGACCATAGAATGGGAATGTAATGCATGGTTGTGCATTAAAGGAAATTTATGCATGTGATATGCTAATGAAATGCATGCTTATGCCTTAGGAGACATTTTTTCCTTTTTTTTATAATGGTGTGATTGTGACGAATTTATTATTATATACAAGGAAATGTGAGGGTAAATGACGCAAATAGTCTCCCTTTTGTGCCTTAATTTAACATAGGCTCGATAAAGTTCTATGGCAAAGTATATGTGCTCACAAGGATAATTCCTTAATACCTAAAGATCAAAGTCACTAGAGCTATGACCCACTTCATGGCATTTTCCACGATAGTTGGTAAACAACAAGAAGTGGGAGTACCAATGAACCAAACAATCTCTACCTGGGGTTCTCACAATGACCACTTAGGAAGTACATCCACCGTGACACTACTACACAATCCCCTCTAATTCTAAGCAACTCAAACCCGGGTATAAGGCCTTACTCATGTAATGAACAAAATGTGTGTGTGTGTGTGTGAAGGAAGAATACAATGTATACCCAAACCCCCACCTAAAAATTATTCCAAATACCAAAATAAAGAAGAACATACATATACAACTATTCCAAAAATTTTAAAAAAAGATTAAAAGATTAAAAGGGGGGGGGGGGGGGAAAAAAAAATAGAAGAAAAACCACATCAATTTTGCACATCCAAATAAATGGCCAAACTCTCTAGGTTCCTTAGTGGAGTCGCCATCTATCCCAACCAAAATCGTGACGGGACAACAAACCAAAAATAAAATTTGAAAAAACCGAGTTTGGAATTGCCACCATAGTTTATTCTGAAAAACTATGAAAAAAAAGATAAAATAATGTCTGCAAAAAAACAAATCAGATTTTGGGTCCAGAAGGCGGTTACGCGTGGGAAAGGTATTAGTACCCCACAGCGTCCGTCCTAAGACGGTACCTTTAATTAAATGTGCAAAAGTTATGTGATTTTTTCGAAATATTTATTTTCCCAAAAATAAAAAATAAAAGGATGTATAAAAGAAACAAAAATAATTTTTTGGTTTCTTAGGGCCCCGAGGAGGATTAATCCTCACTCCTATGTATATCCATTCACAATGGAGAATCAGGGTTAAGTAGTTCTTTGTGAAAAAACTATTCGAAAAACTATTTGATAAATGATTTGATTTTTTTTTTTATAATTTTGAAATCTTTTTTATTTAAATTTTTAGTATTTGGAATTATTTTAAAATTAGTGTCACCCGACACGAGTGATACGACAAACACTGAATTTTTTTAATCTTTAATTTTTTTAAATCTTTTATAATTTATAATTTTATTTATTTATTTGAAAGTGGATATGGATGTCATTGTGATGCAACATGAGCAACTAGATAGATGTTAGAGAGTAAACAAAAAAAACTATTTTTTTATTTTCAAATCTTTATATATTTTTTAGAAGAAACAAAATGAAATTTTAAAATATGCACAATATTTTTTTATGATAAAAAAATTAATGAAAATTGAAAAATATAAATCAAAAGACGAAAGAAGTTGAGATTGATGTACGTTCAAAATGTTTCAATATCTCTTCTTCTATATCAATCTCATCCTCTCATCCTGTACATTACAACTACCTTCTCTTTTTCTTTTTCTTGCCTTCTAAAGAGGTGTGGGTGGGTGGTAATGAGAAAAGGGAAAAAGTGTAGAGAATATTTTTTTTTGATCCATGACAGAGTGCGTATTTATATTCACATATTACAATATCACTGCAATCCTAGCCTTAATTGTAACGAAAAATATAAGCAAGAAATTGGTCATGATAGCAACACATTACGGGAATCAAATCAGAGCACAAAATCAATCAAGATTGATAATATTGATTCTAACCAGTAACAAATCAGAACACAATATCAATCCTAATTAGTAATATTGATTATAACCATTTGGAGAAATATTGCTTCCAATTATTAGATCCATATCACTAATTTCTCTTTCAAGAACAAAGGGTAGAAAGTATGTTGAGTTGTTGGGCTCATAGAAATGAGTGCGATAATTGATAACAAATTGGGCTCTTCCTTCTTTTTTTTCTTTTTTTCATCTTTTTTTTCTTCTTTCTAAAATTAAAGTTTAAAAATCTTTGAAGAAAATTATTATTTCACCTTTTTTTATTTACCATTAAAACATTTTTTATTATTATTTTTTACTTTTTATTTTTTTTCTGAAAATAAATTTATTAACCCGAACGAAATTGGGTATTGTCACAAAGAAAGAAGATAAAAGAAAAGAGAAAAAGAAAGACAGGAAGTTTCCAAAGAATAGACGTAAAGCGTACATTGCATGGGAGGATAATGATTTGTAAAGATCGATTTTCCATTAGCAAAGAAAGAAGATAAAAGAAAAGTGAAAAATAAAGACAAGAAGTTTCAAAAGAATAGACGTAAAGTCTACATTGCATGGGAGGATAATGATTCATATACAACAAGGAAAGTACTTCGGAGGATAGTAAAGAAGAAGAAGAAGAAGAAGAAGCAAAGTTATGCTTAATGGAAAAATAGTAATGATGAAGCTACATTGAAGGTAAGTTCTACGAATTCACTTGATGAATACAATGAATTACATAGTGCATATAAAGATCTTTATGTGAATTTTAATCGCTTAGTGAAAAAGCATGGTTCTTTAAAACAAAAGTTCCAAGAATTAGAAAATATATTAAGTCATTTGGAGAAGGAAAATGATGATTCAAAAAAAGATTTAGACAAGTACAAATTAATTTCTAAAAATAAAGAAATATTTAAACCTTGTGAAAATTGCTCTCACATCGAAAATGAAATTTTCAAATTTGAGAAAATAATAAAAAAAATTTTAAATTCTTCAAAAAATCTTGATTTAATATTAAGTTCTCAAAGAGTGAATTCCAGCAAAGCTGGACTTGGTTACACTATCAAAGAAGATCTAGAAAATCACAAAAATGTTTTTGTAAAAGAATCAAGAAAAATGAATCATCAAGTTGCTTATAAACAAAATTTTCAAAGAAAAATATACCGAGCTTCTCCATATAAGCTTAATTGTTTCTATTGCATGAAAATTGGCCACATTTCAAACAAATGTTTTATAAAGCATAAAGGAATATCTAGTGGCATGTATATGTGGATTCCTAAGGGGGTAAAACACAAAAAGATTTCAATTTTGCACTACAACCCTTTGCACATAATCAATTATAAAATCACGTAATCGATTAAGGTTTTTTACTACGCACATAATAAATTATGGTATTTACATAATTAATTATGTTACAGTAAATACATTTTAAGTATTTATTTTTAATTAAGTGTTTAAAATAATCGATTATACAACAATGCAGTTTATATTTTTTATAGTCTTAAAGTTGAGAATGTTGTTTCTACTAACCATTGAGGACCCAAAACAATAAAGGGGACCTAAATTATTATTTTATGATGTAGTTGATCACCAAAGACAAGAAATCAATTTGGTTTCTTATAGTGGATGTTCAAGACACGTGACCAGAGATAAATCAAAATTTCCATGTCTAATCAAGAAAAGTCAAGGTCATATTACATATGGTGACAACAACAAAGGCAAGATAATTGGATCAAGAACAATACAAATTGGTTATGACTTCAAGATTCAAGATGTACTACTTATTGAGCGATTAAAGCATAATCTATTGAGTATAAGTCAACTATGTGACAAAGGACTGAAAGTAACATTTGAATCAAAAGCTTGCAACATTGACAAAGAATAATCAAATGACACATTCTTAAATGGTACGCGACTAAATAATATCTACATTATTAATCTTGACATTGCATCTTCTAGAACTATCTCCTATCTTGTTTCTAAGGATGAAGATCCTTGGTTATGGCATAAGAGAGCTGCACACATTCACATGCATCATTTGAATAAACGTATTTCAAAATAATTCGTGCTTGTTGTCCCATAATTAAATTTTGAAAAAAGATAAAATTTGTGTTGCATGCGAAAAAGGAAAGCAAACTAAAATCTCTTTCGAAAGGAAGAAAATAATTTCTACCACAAAACCTCTTGAGCTTTTACATATGGAGTTATTTGGACCCTCTAAAACAAAAGGTTTAGGTGGTAATTATTATGCATTAGTTATTGTAGATGATTATTCTAGGTTTACTTGGACTTTTTGTTTGCCAACTAAAAGTAATGCCTTCAACTCTCTTAAGAAATTTGCTAAGGCTATTCGAAATGAGAAAAATTTGAAAATTATTTTCATAAGAAGTGATCATGGTGGTGAATTTCAAAATTAGCAATTTGAAAATTTTTGTGAAGAATTAGGTATTACACATAACTTTTCTTCTCCAAGAACACCACAACAAAATGGAGTTGTTGAGAGGAAAAATAGGTCACTGGAAGAACTTGCTAGAACAATGTTAAATGAAAACAATCTTCCAAAATATTTTTAGACCGATGTAGTTTCAACTGCTTGCTAAGTGTTAAATAGAATTTTAATTAGACTCATTTTGAAACTCACTCCCTATGAAAATTTCAAAGGTAGAAAACCAAATATATCTCATTTTAAAGTTTTTGGTTGCAAATCTTATGTTTTAAACAATGGAAAGGATAACCTTGTAAATTTGATTCAAAAGTAGATGAAGTGATATTTTTATGCTATTCTTTAAGTAGTAAATCATATAAAGTATTTCATAGGAGAACATTGCATGTAGAAGAATCTGTTCATGTAACGTTTGATGAGTTTTTGGACCTTGAGGAAAACCCTCTTGAGTCAAGACAAAAATCCATAGATATAGAAGAATAATAAGTTGTAGTGGAAAAAGATCAACCACAAGAGGAAATTGTGGAGGACTTACAAAGAAGTCTACAAGATCTGATCATCAATGAATAACAAACTGTTAAAGATCTACCTAGAGAATCATAAACACCAAGAGGACTCTTACTAGACAATGTTATTAGAAATGTAGATCAAAGAGTCACAAGAAGAAGCATAATGAATAACTTTTGTATGAATGCAGCCTTTGTTTCACAAGGACAACCAAAGAACATTGATGAAGCCTTACAGGATGAATACTGGATTCATGCAATGCAAGAATAACTGAATCATTTTAAACGAAATGAAGTCTAGGATCTAATTCCAAGAAATAATTCAATGCAAGTAATTAGAGAAAAATGGGTGTACAAAAATAAGCTAGATGAACATGGAAACATAACAAAGAATAAGGCACAATTGGTAGCAAAAGGATATAGTCAAGAAGAAGGAATTGATTATGATGAAACATATGACCCAATTGCAAGATTGGAAGCCATAAGGATTCTACTAGCTTACGCATCTATTATGAACTTCAAACTATATCAAATGGATGTAAATGGTGCTTTTTTTAAATGGATACATCAAAGAAGAGGTCTATGTGTGTCAACCTCCTGGTTTGAGGACTATAAATATCCAAATCATGTCTACTGTAAGACCCGAGAAATTTAAATAATTAATTAAATAATTATTTAATAAATGCGGATAATTGGAGCCTTAAGGCATTTAATGCGGAGTACTATGACGTGGAAAAGTACTAACTTAAGTGGTTGAGAGTACTTAATTATGTGGGAGGACTTGTGTTCAAGTTTTATTTATGCCAATTGTATGTTATTTTAACTTTTGTATTATTTTAATGTATATTTGGATGTGAGACGTGATAATGTAATCCTAAAATTATAGGAATTATCATGAAACATGAATTAGTTGAATTGGTTATGCATTGACTTGGTAATTAAGGGGTTGTGGGTTCAAACCTTGCTAAGAACGAATTTAACTTTCTTTTTTGCCAAATTTTGTTTTGGCATGAATATGAAAGGGCAGAGAAAACCTTAGCTGCAAGAAGGACAACCTAGTGGGCTGGGAAGGCAGCCAATAATAGTCTTTCAATGATCATTAACACCTAATTGAAAGCATTTTCATTTTCCCTAACATTAACAAGCATTAAGACTTAGTTAATGGTCTCATTAGTGTAGTTTTGGAGAAGAAAGAGAGCAAAACATGAAAGGGTAGTGGAAAAACGAATTTGACAGTGGAAAAGAGAGTCTGAAAGTGAGTTTTCGTGTGGAATTGATAAGAGCATCAAGTGTATTGGAACAAGGCTAAGGTGGGACTATTTGTGACATAAGAGAAACCTTGATTCTTCAAATTGAGCAAGGATTAACATGTTAGGGGAGTTGGACCCTGCGTTTTACTTCACGTCGTTAATGGTATGAATTGTATATTGAATTGGATGCATATACATTGCTTATTTCATGTATTCTTCGTGTTTCTGAAATTTTCCAGAAACCGCCGAGCAGATGATGAACCACCGCCAGGTGACTCATCCTAATTATATGAAATTCTGGGTTCCTGCAGAGGAACCGCCTGGCGGCACGTCCCTGACTGCCAGGCGACGCAAGCGACGAAACCCAGTTTTGGGTTTTCCTATGAATGGCCTGGCGGTGGAAATTCACCCGCCAGTCGACGCGAACCAATTTTGGTTCAATTTTGATGTTTTGGATGTTTTGGGATGACTCTAATCAAAGGGAAAGCAAATTTTAATGGTTATAGGGTGATTGGAAGTCAAACATCATTGAAATTCATTTAATTGATTACTAAATTGGATGAAACAGTATGAATATTATCTTAGGGTTGATGAATTGGAAATTTCTATAGTGGCAACAATCTAAGGGGAAAATGTGAATGAATTCATGAATGGGAAGTGGTAGGGATGAACAGTAATCCCAATAACTGGGATCGTATCCTATGGAGTCAGAAATTGATGGAAATCAGAGTTGTTGTGAAGGGGGTAAGGTTCGCAGGTGCAGGAACCGCCTGGTGGCACCCATTTGGCCGCCAGGCGCCATACCAGAGAGGCATGGTGTTCTGATTCACGAAAAATGTTGTTTTTCATATTTTCATGGAACAGGAACCGCCTCGCGCTGGGTTTGTACCGCCAGGCGCTAGGCTCCTGATTCTGGGCGCTAGGCACCACCAATTTTTCTGGTTCGCGCAGTTTTCGTAAAACTACATTACCCGATTCGTTAACCGTCTGATTTAAGTGAAAGTTTGGAAGGTGATTCACAACATGTTGTTCTTCACTTTGAACGGTGGAGATTTGGATGGGATTCCAGCAGAGGGAGATATACATCACACATGATTGGTTGTTTGAATTCCCTAATAGTATGATTACTAATGGATGATTAAGTGTGCTCAAGTGCTGGTATGACCTTGATTGGTGAACGTATATATATATATATATATATATATATATATATATATATATATATATATATATATAAATATATAGATGTGTGATTGATAAGTATGTTTTTGGTAGTGCTTGTTGAGACATGTTGAATATATGAACCTATATATGTTAGCTCGAATGTATGATGTTATTAGTGTGTGAAAAAGGCCGCTATTGATGATATCACTATGACCAAGTGTTGCATGATCATGAAGGGTTTTGGGAAAGTATGGGAACATGATAATCATACTTTAGATGTAATGGAATTGTGAGGGCATGCGAAGTAAGTATATAGCTTTGATTGTGTCTTATATGTGAGTTGTAAGCATGAAAAGGGTTGGGAAAATAAAAATGGGAAAATAAAGTGTGTGTTGGAATTAATTTAAGAGGTAGGTATATATGAATTATAAAAGAGAGGAATGTGTGCTTGTACTTGAAAGATGCATATGTGTTGTGATGTTGTAATTTGGAATATATGAATATGTATGTCGATTTCTGGATGTTTAAGAATTGAATGGTTGAATTCTAGGAAATGAATTAGAGTACCTAAAACCAGTAGTCCATATTACTAGTGTAGCGCCTGGTGGTGTAGAGTGAACCGTTAGGCGATAGTAGGAAACAGGGATGTCTTGTGAGTTATGGCGCCCGCCAGTGACGTGGAACCGCTAGGCGCTAGGCGATGGTGTAGTGGCAAGGTGCGTTGTGATATGTTTTGCATGACTTGTTGTGTTGGTCCTGTTCTGGGATATGCTTGATGTTGCCACGAGCGGGCACGTTCGTGTGAGCATCATAACCCTGAATCCGAGGCTAATATTTGTGTGTTGTGAAGGTTGAAAAGCCTTGGGGATTAAGGTCTTGGCCAAGAATTAACTAGAATAAAATAGATGGGTGTATCTTGATTTTTATTAACTTTTATGTTAACTGTTTATGAGCTAAACCTTTCTGCTTGTGTTTGGCGATGATCGTGTAATGCGTTACACGGGAGCATATGATGTTGCAGGTGGTGCTGGTGAGGCATAAAATCGAAGAGAGGGTTAGCTGGGAAAAACTTTTACTAGAGTTTTATCATTATTGTTTTTATGAACTTTGTAAACAATGTTTTACTGATTTGTGAAATTGGATACTTTGTTGGAGTTTCATAAATTATGGATTTTTTTTGGATAACTTTCGATTAATAAATGTTTTAAAATTTCCCGCGTTTTTGGGAAGCGAAGTATAATAAATGAGGTTTTCATCATATTTCTTAATTTTATTACTTAAATTAGTAATATCCGACCGGGATGTTACATCTACAAACTAAAGAAAGCATTGTATGGACTGAAACAAGCACCCAGATCATGGTAGGAAAGACTAAGCAACTTCCTAGTAAGCCATGACTATAGACGAGGTAAAGTAGATACAACTTTATTTATTTAAATGTGATTTGTGATGATTAAGGAATTAATTCTGAAGCATGAGTAGATAAATGTTTAAATGTGTCTCTTTTGAATTGTTATTGTAAAAGGGGAAGCTTAATGTGTTTGAATTAATCCATGTGATTTAAATTCTTTGAATGAATAATATGATTATTAACCACTGACCACTTGTGTTAATCTTGAGCTGACTATAAAGTCAAGCAATTGCTTTCATTATAGGTGTTTTCTTTATCATCATAAAAAAAAGGGAGAATGTTACCAAAAAGGATGTCACCACTACCTCTTTGAAAGCTAAAGATTTTGATGGATACTCAAGCAAAAATACTACAAAATAAGGAAAGTTTAAGATAAAAATATAGAGTATTTAGGGTGTCAAGCCACTCTGGATAAAGAGGAAACATAAGAGGAATTATTAGCCAAATAATCTATCTTCATAAGTGAAATCATTTTTTCAATCACATAATCAATTAAGGTTAAAAAATAATTAAATTATGTTTCCACAATTTTTTCAAAAATAACAATATCTTTTGCATTGAAACTGTTTTTTAAATCAAGTATTCTTTGACTATATCTTCTGCTAAAAACAATCTTTTTTGCAGAGAATAAAAGTTGATTTTCGAATTTATTTGATTTTATTTAAATTAATGCAATTATGTTTCTACAGATTTTCAAAAATAAAATATCTTTTGAATTGAAACAATTTTTTAAATCAAGTATTCTATGACTATGTCTTCTCCTAAAAATCATCTTTTCTACAGATAATAAAAGAGAATAAAAATTGAATTTTGAATTTATTTGATTTTATCTTTGAATTAATTGAATAATTTTTTTAAGAAAAATCAAGTAAAACTCTTTAAATAACCCAATTTGAGAACAAGAAAAAACGCAACACACTATTACTGAGTGGAAGCACATAAATATTGATTAAGTTTTTGCCTCTGTTATTCAAGTTGGTAGAGAGAATTCACTTGTGAAAGGAGCTGACTGTTGAGTATTCTTTCTGTGTACTCTTACTTTCCAGGTGACAATGTTCCAATTTTTGTATTTATAATTTTCATCCTTTGTTCTGTACAAAGAAGGTGTTTCATTCCTTCTGTGATTCAAGGGAGGTGTTGTCATATCTTGAAAGGGTTCAAGAGAGGTTTTTATCAATTATTAGAACTTTTCTTTTTTAAGTAAGGTTGGCTATACCCGAACCAGTATAAATTACTGTGTGAATTTCTTCTTTCCTTTACCTTTTTTTTCGCTTCTGGTAACACTCTTAATTAATAAAGCAAAAGAAAAAGGATACTTTTTTTAGTATAGACATCAAGACAATTTTTTTTTTAAACATCATTTCAACCCCCTTCATCATGCCATTTTTCTAACAAATGTTAATCAAGAATCCAGTTCGTTTCAAACTCATGATATTTGTGGTCTGTGTGGTTTTATAGGTTGTTAATGGTGAAACCACACACACACACACACACACACACACATAAGTGTATAAATTTGATATTATATTCTTAGGTGTGTTTGCTTAAAATTGATGATGTTTATGGTTGACCTTCTAAGTTCAATTCTTCTACTTTCGTCCCAGTCCTTGATCTTATTTGGAACACCTTCACATCTTCAATGGTATTCTGGTGGGTCTCAAACATCACTTCCAACCTTGTTGAACTTAACCTTCAAGGTAACCTCTAGAAAGGTTCCACACCAAGTCATTTTGGTATGGTCGTGAATTCGCTTAGGCATATTGACTTCTCATATAACAAAGGAAGAGATTTGAAATCTTTCACATATATGTCTTTGAACATGGCTGGAAACATTTTTTAGTAAAGACCTTCCCTCCATTTTGATGGAACTCCAACGTGTGGTGGATGGTAGAAACTCCATAGTCAGCAAAAATGGAATGGAAACAAGTGTTTAAGGCTCTTGTAACAATAGTATTTGGAGTGGTGAAAGGTGCACTAGACTAGAAGCTAGGCTAGTGGAAGGTGGCTAGAGGAAATGTTGTGAACCTCTAGCTTAGGTGCTGTCAAAATAATATAAGAGTGGAATGATCTCAACAAAATCATTCTATTAGAAATTTCAAGAGTAAACCTAACAAAGTGCCATAGGACTCTCTTTTATAGAAGAGAATGTCATTAATTCATATGTACATGAAACTTTGCTTGAAATGCAATGCAAGCTTGGAGAAGAAGTCTCTCTCTCGACCATTGGATGCTCATGAAGGCACGATTGTGGGACAAGTGGCATGGCTCTCCTTTGCAAGCTTGGATCCGCTCCCTTCGTGGGTCAAGGTGAGCGTCTTGGCCAAGGCTTCCTATTGGGCTTGGATTAGCCCAATTATAATCCAATGAACAAGTTTATTTAGCCTATTATTTATGAAAGCAAGGCCTAAATAATTGGCCCAATTTTAAAGTCTACACTAATGCTTTGACATGCACCCTCTTATATTTTAATATCCTCTTTGGCCCATGAGAAGAACATTTGAAACCCATGAGGATTTTGGCCATCTTGAGAGATTCCCATTTGAATCTTTCTTAACATGTTTCTTATTATTGGGCCTTTGATTGTGCTTGGGCCTTTAGGTGCATGTGGGCCATGAGAATTGGGCCTAGGCGTTGGCCCAAGCTATAAGCCTTGGGGTAGATTCATCACATTCTCGGTAGTTTGTCTAGTGATTTCTTTAGACACTAATTGCAAGATTTGAATATGATAAATAATTATATCATTGGCATTTTTCCCGCTGTTTCAACATTCTCTTCTTTGAAAACATTGTTTCTTGGAAGAAACCTGTTAAGTGGAACGATACCTAAAGGTGTCAAGTTACTGATAACGCTATCGTTGACGCGATCAAATTACCATTACTTAACTTTAGCAACTTCAGTATTGCCAAGTTAGTAGTAAACAAACTAGTTAGGGTTAAGATAACCCTAAGTCGTCTCTCAATGAATACGGAATTGATTTCAAATATTTGAGTTTCATAAAAAATCTATCCTAAATGCAATTAAAACTAGAAACTATAAAAATATGGGTTTTTGACATGCAAAGAATAAATGATACGCAAATAAAAGATTGTAAACACAGTAATAGTAAATAGGTCAATTCCACAACTTTTTCAAAATAGGATTCTTCATCGGTTATCTAGAGATTATTGTTAAATTAATTATTGTTGTTGATTTACAAATCAATAAATGTAAAGTCTCAATTCATTTGTTGGCATTCTCACTTTTAATCAAAGTACAGTCTCAATTAGAAGTGAGAATTTTTAGATCATCCATAGTAAATTCAACCAAAGTACAATCTCAATTAAATTTTACTATGCCTAATCATGTCTATTCGTTTGTTTCCTCACCAAATAGAAAACTTAATTAATCAAAGTAAAGTCTTGACTAATTTTAGTTAAAGTAATTACCTTTAATCAAAGTACAATCTTAATTATTGGCAAAAACTTATATTTTCAAATGAAAGTTTCTAAATAAAATCAAAGTAAAGTCTCAATTGAATTTAAAAACCCTTTAACTCATATGATTATCATGCGTGTAGATTTAAAATCGTTATTTTCTATTCGATTAAGAAGCAAATGACATAGATAAACAAAAACCACAACAATAATCAAAATAACAAATACATAAATTCATCTAACCTCAAAATCCAGTTAAGAAATTATAGTGGAATCAACCCTAAAAGCTTAGCCCTCCATGGCTTGGATGTAATACATGATAATAATATGATAAAGGAAAGAAAATAAAAGGAAGAATGAGAGATGTGGTGGATGACAGTATTTACCAAAACCAGAGAGTTACTAAGTGTCCCTCTTCTGCTCCCTTAGACCTCTTTATATAGGCTTCAATTGAACTTGGACTTTATTTGTCGATTGCTAAAGTCACTTATCTTTATTTAATGGGTTAAATATGTTTTTAGTCCCTCAAGTTTCAGTCAATTTTGGAATTAGTCCCTCATCAAAACTTTATACCAATTTAGTCCTTCATCTTTCAAAATGCGTGAATTTAGTCCTTTTAACCAAATTTTGTTAAGTTTATCTGACGTTTCAAACACATTTTATGATAGTATTTAAGTTAACATGGAAGCAAAGATGTGTCAAACAGTGTAAATAATTTAAATACTATCATGAAATGCGCATGAAACGTCAAATAAACTTAATAAAATTTGGTTAAAAGGACTAAATTTATACATTTTGAAAGATGAAAGATTAAATTGGTCAAAAGTTTTGATGAGGGACTAATTCCAAATTTCCCTGAAACTTAAGGGACCAAAAACATATTTAACCCTTATTTAATTAATTAGCAACTTAATTTCTCTATAATTTCCATTTCTGCCCCTCTTGTTTAACCATTTTTACAATATTGACCAGAGTTGACTGTTGCTTTGACCAGTTGACCTGTTGACCAGTTTGACTGTGCAATAGCAGACTGACACATGGCTGAGTACTTTCTCTCTCCAGAATTAGGGTTTCTGTAGATGCAATGGAAGAATGAGGCTGACGGCTGTGCGGTGCAGATTTTGGCGAGATTGGCGGTGGCGCGCTTGCTGGCTCACGGTGCAAATGCAATTGCATGAATTCCCAGATTCGTTCTCTGTTCTGCATCTGGTCATGTGTTGCGCACGGTGCTTTGCACGTGCAGATTTGCATACGTGAGAAGTGTTGCTGGCTCGCAGGTTCTGATGTTGGCTCGTTCTGTAGTGGTGAAGAATGGATGTGTTGTTGCTGCATGGGTGGTACTGCGAGAATGTTGTTGGAGATGACATAGGTGCAGTGAAGGATGGTGGATCTTCTATTTGCGTCAAGTTCGCGCTTCCATGGTTGTGAAAATCTGTGTTGATGGTGGTTGTTGTTCTGGTTCGCGGGAGTTCACTGGTTGAACGTGATGGTCACGTCGTTGTTGGTTCGTGAAGGCTGCCATGGCTGCTGGTGCGTGAAAGGGTGAAACCTGCAGCTGCGAAAAATAGGTTGACGAAAGTGAGGAAGGATGGAGCAATGGAGGTTGACAAAAATGTGGTGGCCGTGGCTGGTGTAGGTAGTGGCTGCGATTGGTGCAGGTGGTGGAAAACGATGGTCGATGATATGGTGGCACGGTGGTTGAAAGTTTGACGACGAGATTGGCGGCTGCCGGCATGGTGATGGTGGGAAAGGAGAAAAATTAGGGTTAGGGTTTCATTTTGAGAGATGGTGACGTGGCAAGCTCTGATTTATCAATTTGGTGAGTGGAGGATAATGACACGTTACATCATGTGGTTGGACAGATTTAGAAGGTGAGGATTGCCATATGGCATAATCTGGTTGAGTGGAGTTTAAGTGGTAGGAGGAGTGCAACTTAGTAAAAATTGGGGGTGAAGAACAAGTTTTTGTGGTCCATTTGCAGAAGGACTGTGTAAAATAAAACTGGGGTGTATTTAGCTCCTGAATTATTCTTTTCCAAAATTTTCTGATTTTGGACTTATTTTGTAACTTTGAATATTTCAAATCCACACTTTTAATGACTCAAATTAAACTTCAGCTGCATGAATAAATGTTAGAATATCCAATAATATTTTATGCAACTAAAATCAATTGTTACGCCATATTTAACTTACGTACTCAATAAATATGATGAAGGCTTATCTTGTTTTCTTTTAGAGTTATGAATATGGTGAAGTTTTTTAAAGAAAGGTTTTTGAAAATTCCCACTGGACATTAAGATAGCATGCTATCTAGATGTGAAGGTTCATTTCTCAAGCTCATGAAAAGAAGAAGAGAGTTGGATTCAAGTTAACACACACACACGGATTCAACAATACTTAAAGAACAAATGAAAGAAGAAGCATAAAAAGTGGAAAGCATAGAAGATGAAGCATGGAAGAAGCACGCCACTCATAGGGGGGATCTAAGCCTACCAAGCCCTAGAGATGAGTGATGGTGCTGCCACTTGCAAGCAAGATAAGACAAAGGTGAGTTCACTTCTAGGAAGGAGAGCTCACGGAAAAACAATGGTTGAAACACAATAGTTTAGCAACAAAATGATCAACCTTTTATAAGACAAGGAGCACCCTTTAAATAGGAGTTCATAGGGGTCCTTTAGCAATTACAAAAACATGGAATGGACTAATATGCAAACCCTAGAAACCTAACACATGTGCATTCTCGGCCAAGTGATGGATTATGATTGGTGGATGCATTCCCATGAGGATTCTAGGCCAAAAGAGGAAGGAGACCAAGTAACCTTCAAAGGAATAAACCAAAAAGGCAAAAGGAGACAAGGTACATGTCTACTTTTGCTTTTGCTTTATGCTTTTTGCTTTCCTCTCTCTTCCACATCATCTAAGTGCTCTAATCATCATGTGCCACCTAGCCATGCTCTACTTCTTCTTAATTACCTAAAAAGACAAGACAAACAAGGATTAGCATGTTGGTTTAAGTTAATCTAATCTTGGTCAAAAGGTCAACTTGGGTCAAAGTTAACAAGTCAAGCAAAATAAGTCAACTCTAAACAAACTTAGGGAATTCAAACTAAAGAAATGCAAAACAAAGATAAAGATGATGGAATAGAATACTCCCCTCTAGACATGCTTCTAGTGATCCTTCTTGAGGGAGCTTCTAAGGAGGTGGTGGTGGTGGTCACGCCTTCATCAAAATCCAATAATCACAAATCCTAATTAAATTAATCCTTAAGCACAAAAATTCTATTATATCCCCAAATTTAAACATTAAATGAGGGAAATAATTTGAACTCACCAGTTACCATCTACAATGAAGGATTTGTCAATTAGCTCAAATTTTTTAGGTGGTGGAATTCCAAATTCTTATGGAAACACATGCTCTTTGAGATCCTTAGATATGTTTGATAATAACTTAAGTGAAGAGTTTCCAATTATAGTTTGAAACTTGGCTGGATGTTCTAGAAACTCGTTACAAGAAACGATCTTGCGTGCAAATAAAATCAAAGATACATTACTAGATTTCTCAATTTTTGCAACCTTGAAAGTGTTGGATCTTTCAACAAATGAATTAAGTGGCAAGATACCAAAAGATAACAAATTGCCATATAAGAGAAATATTTTTCAATCTATTTAAAGACAATAGAATGTAGAATTCTAAAAGCATTTGGGAATGCATGATCTTTGCTGTTATTTGACATATCTTATAAGGAGGTGGTGGTGGTGGTCACGCCTTCATCAAAATCCAATAATCACAAATCCTAATTAAATTAATCCTTAAGCACAAAAATTCTATTATATCCCCAAATTTAAACATTAAATGAGGGAAATAATTTGAACTCACCAGTTACCATCTACAATGAAGGATTTGTCAATTAGCTCAAATTTTTTAGGTGGTGGAATTCCAAATTCTTATGGAAACACATGCTCTTTGAGATCCTTAGATATGTTTGATAATAACTTAAGTGAAGAGTTTCCAATTATAGTTTGAAACTTGGCTGGATGTTCTAGAAACTCGTTACAAGAAACGATCTTGCGCGCAAATAAAATCAAAGATACATTACTAGATTTCTCAATTTTTGCAACCTTGAAAGTGTTGGATCTTTCAACAAATGAATTAAGTGGCAAGATACCAGAAGATAACAAATTGCCATATAAGAGAAATATTTTTCAATCTATTTAAACACAATAGATTGTAGAATTCTAAAAGCATTTGGGAATGCATGATCTTTGCTGTTATTTGACATATCTTATAATAGCTTCAATGATGAGCTTCCAAAGATAATTTCTCACCTATCATGATGTGCTAGGTATTCATTGAAAACATTAAGTCTAGGCAACAATAAAATCAATGGCACAGTACAAGACTTCTCAACATTCACATCTTTAAAAATATTAAATCTTTTTGAAAACAAGTTAAATGAAGTTATTCATATGGATATTTGATTCCCACTACAATTGGAGGCACTTTACATGTTTTCAAATTCCTTAAAAGTTGTGATTACTAACAACCATTTTGCTCATATGTTTAACTTACAAGAATTGTATTTATGAGACAACTCTTTGTGTTTGACATTTACTCAAAATTGGGTCCCACATTTTCATTTGTTCAAGATAGGATTGAGATCTTGTAAGTTAGGTCCAACATTTCACACATGGTTGCAGGCACAAAATGAATTTGACGATATTGACATTTCAAATGCTGCAATATTAAATATTGTCCCTATATGGTTTTAGGCTAAATTATTAGTCCAAAAATTGAGAAAATTGAATATTTCATACAACAATCTATGAGGTATACTTCGAAATTTTCCAACAAAAAAATATTCCTAGTTTCATGTCTCTCGAATCAAATTAGGTTAAAGGTCTTATTCCTCTATCTTAATGAAATTCTTGACTTCTTGATTTATCAAATAATAAATCCTCATATTCTTTTTTATTTTTTTATGTGAAAGTGGTTCAATTAAAAATTTATTCCATTTAGATCTTTCATATAATCAATTATCCGAACATAGCCCAAATTATTGGAGACAATTGAACTCATTGGTTTATTTAGATTTGAGCAATAATTTTTTAGAAAAAATTCCTAATTCATTTGGATCACTTCTTGATGTTCAAGCATTGTTGTTGAGAAATAACAATTTAGTGGGAGGAATCCCTTTCTCCTTGAGAAATTGCACAAAGATAGTAATGCTTGATATGTCAGAAAACAAGTTATCATAGTCCATCCTTGATTGGATTGGAACAAAAGAAGAATTGCAAATTTTATGTTTAGGAAGAAATCAATTTTTTGGAAGTTTACCATTAAAGATTTGTTTTCTAAGAAATATTTAACTCTTAGATCTCTCACTCAAAAAAATTATTAGGAAAAGTTCCTAAATGCATAGGAAACCTAACTTAAATGATTCAAACAACATCTTCAATGGATTATGCCGGTGATTGGTGTTTTTTCAACAATATTGCTTTCCGAACCAACATGTCTTATGATTTGAATGCACTATTGATGTGGAAAGGTTCAGAACAAATGTTTATGAATAAATGTTTGTCACTTTTAAAAAGTATTGATCTCACAACCAATCATTTCTTAGAAGAAATTCCTGTAGAAATAGAGAAATTATTAGGATTTATTTCATTGAACTTATCAAGAAACAATCTGACTCGGAAAATTCCTTTAAAGATTGGAAATTTAGTATTCTTTGATTCTCTTCAAAGAAACGAACTTGTTGGTTCATTTCCCCTATGTCTTACTCAAATTTATAGACTTGGTGTGTTAGATTTGTCCTATAACCATCTAATTGGAAAAATTCCCACTGGCACACAATTACTAGGATTTAATGCATGAAGTTATGAAGATAATATCAATTGTGTATTGGGGATGGGTCAACATAAGAGCCAAGTGTTTAAGTTAATGAAGATCAATTTTCATTTTTCAATAACGATTTTTATTATAAATGTCACATTCAAATTTGTTGTAAGCTTTTTGATGGTATTTCGCTCAATCTTATTGAAACATTTTTTACATTATTCATATTTCAACATTTGGAATAATTAGAAGACAATATTCATGTCAAACTAGCAACCTTTGCTAAAATACTTAAGGTGAAGGGAGCAATAAATACATGTGAAAAGTCTTGCACCAATCAACAACAACAACAACAAACAACAGGAAGAACATAACAAGAAAATTCAAGGGAAAAGCTTTTGGAAATTGCAAAAGCAATGGCTAGAGTTAGGAAATCAAGTTCCAAATAATAACCAAGACAAAAGGAAATCGAAGGAAATTCTAGCACAACATTGGTGTCAATGAAAAATGTTATAGCTCAAATACATAAGTCAAATGAAAAAGGGCAACCTTAAAAAAATGATGATATTGCAAGATGAAAACTCAAGGAGAAAGAAGAAATTCAATAAAAAAGCAATGATGGAAGATGATGAACCAATGATGAGAGAACAAGGTAATAACAAAAATAAGACACAAAAAACCTCATTATCTATGCAAATGTCGACTGATGAATTTCTCAAATTAAATAGACAAGTTGAAGGAATTAGAGTTAGAAACTAAAAGTGATGATGAAAAATATACTGAAGAACAACATGAAGAATTACATGCAAACCAAGATTAAAGTGTTGTTGATATAAATGTCCTACAATAAGGTAAACACTTCAATTTTATTAAACCATAAAATTAATACTTATTGATTTGCTTATGTGATATTTCATATGTTATCTTAACTTTTAAATAATTATGTCTAAGAAAAAAACAAGAGGACCACCTTAATGCCTACAAATACATGCAAGAGGCACTGAAGACTGTCAAGAGATTATATTGGTTGATGGGGGAGAACCTATTGGTCCAATTGAAAAAATTGTACCAAACTTTGATTTACACAAACTTCAAAGAGGTGATAAAAGATAATAAGACTCATATATGAAAATATGTTTTGGTATGGTTAGAACACTTTTGACTTTCTCTCAATTAAATTGGTATGGAAATATTTGATACAGGTGAAAATATAATTGGATCATTTCTGTAGGAGAAATTCATTATCTCTAATACAGGTGAAAAAGTAATGTTGTACCAAGAGAAATGTTGTACCAAGAGAAATCATTATTTAAAGTACTCTTGCTTGAAGGAGCAACTAAAACATCGTCCATCCAATACTTTAAAAGATCATTTCAAGCAGTTGTTGACATATTGGAAAAATTCCATATTCAACTAAAACATCATCCATCCGATACTTTTGTTTAACTTTAATTACTTTTTTCTCTATAATGCAGAGTATTGGTAAAAAAAATGTAGCTAATAGAGCTAAACAAAAGTATATGCATCGCATGGACCAATAAACTTTGTTAGAATTCGTGCTCAATTGGTATTAGTAAAGTAATGTTTGATTATTTCTTGTTTTTCCATATCTAATGTGGAAATGTATTTTAATCATATTTGTTAATGCAACATGCAAATAAGAAAAAAAGGGAAGAAATGACTCATGCTAAAATGGTCATCAAAACTCGTCAAGCTCTTAAAGAAAAAGTAGTGGGTGAAGAAACACAAAATGTTATTGTAAATATTTTATGATTTAATCATTAAGTGTGTCTAAAATTTATAAATTTTTAGTCTTCGTTGTGTTTTTCTATTATGCTACACAAAAAAGTTCCATTGAAAATTCAAATGATTTAGTGGAACAAAAATTTGAATCTTTGTTTGGAAAATAAAAGCATAGTTGAGTGTGTTGCTATGGAAGGACTATGACATCTACAATGTTGAAGAAAAATGAAGAAATTGCTTTTATAAAAATATTATATGAAGATAAAGTGAGTGGCAAGGCAAAACAAACTAAAGATTTGCAAACAATGGTCAAATTCATGCTCAACCAATGAAATCCATAATTAGATGATGATGTTGTAAATGAATTGATGGCACATGATTTGGTCAAATTCATTTGCATTAACATATAATCCTAATTAAAGTGATTATGAACTACAACTATAATTAAACACAAATTCAATATTTCTATTCTTATGGATAATACTATTCTTGAAGTATGGTTATTGATATTTATTTTGGGTAATATTAATGTTGCTGAATTATGCCTCTTATTGTTGTTTACAATGATATGTTTTTAATGTTGAATTAAGCATATATTGTTGTTTTCAATAATTCTACTACTGGCTTTATTTCCATTTTGCAATTTAATGCATGGGTAATTTGACTATCTCTCTAAAAAGAAATAATAATAATTATAATGATATTGAACTTGTGTACTTGTTTCCTCGTGTAGGTGTCCAAATCCAAGAGGTTGGTCAAGGATACAACATTATAGTGAATCATCTAATGGTAGGCCTTCTAGTCAAGAAGGGTTCTATAAATTTGTTAGTAATCTTAAAAACTGATTTGACTTTGTAATAAAAGAATAGGCATTAAACAATAAACAATTGGTGTTATTTGATTTGATTGAATGAAACAAATATATACTTATGCATTACAAAAAGAATTCTTTAATGACATGCATACTAGCTAATGTGTTGTTCATGCTTCTACATCTGATGCAATAAAAGATACAACTTTGTATTGAAGATTTTCTATATACTAGTATAAAAGGCTTATTAGAGACATCTTTGGGGTGAAGATTAGGCCATGCCATTATTCTGTGTATAGCCTGTTAAATTCTAAGTCAATGTTGTTTTAGAATAAAATTAATGTTTTAGACATAAAATATATTACTTCCTTATGTTACAAACTTGACTTTTCTTTCTTTATTATTATTATTATTATTATTATTATAATTTTAAATAAAGAATGTGATGAGAAATTAGGGGGGACTATTTTGATATTCAGTTAGGAAAAGGATATTGATGCCATAATCAAGAAAGATGAGAACATGGGTGATTGCAATTGGTTACCTTGATAAGATCAAGATTGAGGTTCTTATAACTTCGAACTCCACAAAACTCTCACAAAAAGAAAACTCAATCTTCTTACAAAATTAAGAAAGAGAGATGGAGAAAAAGAAAATTAGTGAAGAAAAAGAATTAAAAGAGGAGATATTGAGACAAAAGAAAATAAAGACGGGGAATTGAGAGAAAAAGAAAATAAAGAGGAGGAGTTTAGAGATAAAGAAAATAAAGATAAGGAGTTGAGAAAAAAAAGAAATAAAAAGGATGAGTTGAGAGAAAAAAATATTCAAGAAAAATATATAGAAGAAAAAATAAATAATGATAATAAAGATAATGTCTTTTATGGTTGTGCAAATATTGTTATTTTGTCCGTTCGGCAACGAGAGAAACCATTTTTTATGAGATGTTTCAATAATAACACATTTGGCATAAATCAATCAATTGTTTTTGCAAGGATTCTAGTTATGAAATGGAAAATCAAAAGGCAAATCTTTGATTCGGGTACTATGTTCTTTCTCTTGGAAGAAGACTAATCATGACATTCAAGGACAAATGTAACTGAGAAAGGAGGGAGTGATATGATATTGAAGGTATTTTGAGTTTTTATGCAATTTTAATCTATTAATTAAATCGTTGTGAGAGTTGTATGCAGTTTTTAATTATAAGAACCCTAATTTTGATCATAACATATGACGATCATTCCCATGACTTATCAGATTATTTTCTTTATTGAGTGTGACATCGATATCCTTCCCCAAACTATAGATCAAAATGGTCTCCTTGATTTCTAATCATTTCAACTTCGTTTTTATTTTCAAAAGTTGTGGAACATATACCTTAGAATAGGAATTACTTTTCGAGTGATATTAAGATCAATATTGAGGACATTTTGATGGTAAATTTCCTTCTTCTTTTTTTTCTTTTATCAATATAGAAATAATTACCAATCATATTATTATGGATTAAATATGTTTTTTGTCCCTTAACTTTTAGTGAAAATTGAAATGCGTGGATTTAGTCCTTTTAACCAAATTTTGTTAAGTTTATTTGACGTTTTAAATGCATTTCTTAGCTAACATTGAAGCGAAAATGTGTCAAATATGTTAAAACTCAAATGCTATCATGAATCGTATTTGAAACGTCAAATAAACTTAAAAAAATTTGGTTAAAATAACTAAATCCACGCATTTGTAAAGTTGGGGACTAAATTGGACCAAATTTTGAAGATAGACTAATTCTAATTTTCACTGAAAGTGAAGGTCCTAAAAACATATTTACCCCTATTATTATTGTAAATAAAATCTCAAAAATCACAAAAATAACTAAAAGATTTTAGATTTATAGATGTGTTTCTCTCCACGTGTATTGATCCATAATATCGCTTTTAAATAAAAAGTCTCATTCTGAAGTTTGTTTTAGGCCTTCCAAGCCCCTAAGCCACTCTTATAAGCAGATCTTCAGAGAATCAAGTTGAACATCTCAATAAATAGATAGTTCAAGCAACATGGCGGATAGTAAGACATATTCTTATCAATAATGAAACAATGTTCTTATATTGATTTTGAAACTTATGTGATAATGTGTTGGAATTTACTATAGGGTCATTCCTATTGTATAAAACATAGACATAGATTCCAAAATAGACACAATGCCTACCAAAATGGATTTATTTGTCATCTCTAAGATTACTTGGTGGTCTCGTAGTCCTTTTTATTAATTTAATTTGTATTTAAATTATAATATTATATGTATATAAGCCAAATAACATGGTATTTAATTTTTTTTATAAACACACCCTTCTTTTTGTTACGAAATTTTGGTAAGTATTATACCAAAATGCATTTATTTGTCATTTCCAAGTTTACTGGGTGGTCTCTTAATCCTTTTTATTAATTTAATTTGTATTTAAATAATAGTATTATATGTATATCAGCCAAATAACACGATATTTAATTTTTTTTATAAACACATCCTTGTTTTTGTTACGAAATTGGCAAGTGTACCAAATCATACAAGTAATGCAGTAGACAAGACCAAACATTATATCTCACAAGAACTAATGTGGTCTAAATTAATTGGTTAGTTACTTATAAAGGGTGAGAATAACAAAACGTTTGCAGGTTAAAGGAAAAATAAATGTAGAATATAAAATATAATGAGAATTGACATAGTGGAAACAAAGAACTTTATTTAGAAAAATATGAGATAAAAGCTTCATCGGGATTGGGTGTCACGATTCCATTCAAAGGAAAATCAACAAACAAAAAAAAAATTCAATTTTCGTATCTCACACTCGCATCGTTTGTAACCTTGTTTGATTTCGTCACAAACAAGCCTAAACTAAAATAATAAAAACTCTATGTCTTAGCAACTTTTAATATTGCGTTTGCACTAATGACCAATATGTTGATGCTTAAAAGTGACTTATGACCACATCTATGTCTAGCATGTGAAATTAAAAGTTTTTTTTTATCCTAACCAAGTTTTCCAAACTATTTTTCAAATCAGCTGGTACTCCCACATATGCACCATATCTAGAACATGCAATTAAAGATGATAAACTGGGTTTCCAAACTATCGTTCGTATCAGTATGGACACTTGTATGTATAAAAATCATAAACTATGCATTTGAAAAAGGAATAAAACATAAGAGATTATGGAAAAGAAATGTATTGAATGTAGAATTCACAGAGAATTAAGAATACATTACATCCAACCTCATGAATGAGAGAGTTAGCTACTCCTAGACTTACTAAATACTAGACCGATGTTGAGTTTGAGTGCCTCCTTCCGTCAGAATGCCCTTCTACCTTTAAGTGTAGAGATATAAAATTTCTTTCTCTCCAAGTGTGTCTTTTTGACGTATGCCAGACCCTCAATTCATAGACTTTCATCATTGGACTAAGCCTAAGATTTGGACTTGATTTTGTACTTGAATAAATTGTAAGAGATAATCCTTGATATATATCTTTTAATCTTTGGAGATTTCATATCTTTGAATTATTCTTCAATTATTCTGATTTATAATTAAGTAACCAACTTTGTGGATATCTGATATTATTGATAATCTTTACATATTCAAGATTTCACTCATTCTATTGATAATCTTCCTAAATCTCTAAGATTTCCACTTATTTGCAAAATATATTCCACACATTTATATTTTCTAATTTTATTAAATAAAACCTAAAAATAAAATAATAATAATAATAATAAAATATAAACATAAATAAAATAAAAATATGAATGCGAAGGTTTTTCTTCTTACAGCAATAAGTATAAATGCGCACTTTCTTTCTACAATTATAGTATAATATGGAAAACAAACGCATCACAAAAGTCTCCAATGGCGATTTTTTATAATAAATAACTATAGAAAAAATTTATCTTCTTTAGTTCAATACATAAAGTAAAGCAGGTTATTCTTTCACTTTATTCTTCACTTTCCGACGCATGGAAAATTGCTATTTGCAGGACTTCAAACACGGATGTATTCACCTTTGGACCTACTGCCATTATAATTCCTGTATTAATAACAATAGTGGTGGAAATGAGTACCTTTCAGTTTAATATATAGAAACTAGAACGCGGGTTTCACCTTTTGCTTTCCAAATTCTACCAACTTTTTGTAATATTTGCATTGCATCATACAACGTTGTGTATGTTTTCAATATTTACTACATTTTTTAACTCTTTATATATTTTTATATTTATACAATTACGCCAAAATAATTTACTATCACTAACTTATTTGCTAGTAATGAGATACGAAAAATATAATAACAATAAGCTTTTTAATTTTATATAATATTTTGTTCCTACAAAAAAAATACATAACATTACTTTTGACACTCCTGTAAACTGTTACATTGTACTAATTTGGACTCTTTCTACACGTAATGAAAAATCAACCATCTTAGTATTCAAAACTTGTTCAAAACTTGCTCAATGTGGGTCTTCAGAGTACTTTTTAATTTTAATATCTTTCAATATCTTAGAATCCACTCACTACGTTTGATGATTTATTTATTTTTATATAAAAGTGTCGTTTAGCGTGTGTAAGTTACCCTTCTTTTTCTCAAGTCTTGGGATAAGTCAATTGACTGGAATAGAATTTTTGCCCTAAAAAAGTTGTCACGATTAATTTATTCAACAACTACCAAATTTGGGTTCATACTATAAATCCAACAACATTTCATTTGATGGCAATTTCATTTTGGATGTAATGTAATTTATAGTTTATTTTAGGCATTCTATAAAATAAGAACTACAATTAACCGGAAACAATAATAAATATAAGACAAGAACAAAAACACACAAAAATTAATATAGTTCAATTAAAATATTTTTAATTCAAATCCATAGAAAAATTTACTATAAAAATAAGTTTTGTGATCCAAGAAGTTAAGAAAAAAACTTCAGAGATTACAATTCAGTCATTGCCTTTTAACATTTTATGAGATTATCAATACAAGAAAATATTAAGTTATAACTTGAATTTTATTGACAGAAACATTGTGTTAGTATCAACAAATTTTATAATTTAAATTATATACAAATCTTTTCCTTCATACCGAATCTCACCAAAACTGATTAATAATAGGTTTAAATATACATTCGGTCCCTATTTTTGTTGATTTTATTCAATTTGGTTCTTATTTTCGTTTTATGTTCAATTAGGTCCTCATTTTCGTCAAATTATGGTCAATTTGGCCATTTTCACTAACGGTGTAAACGTTTTTGAACCGTACATGCCACGTGTCAGCTCCTGATTTTTTTGATTTTTTTGATTTTTTTTAATTTTTTTAAAATTTTTTTAATTTCAAAAAAAGTGTCCACGTGTCAAGTCACAATTGTGCCACGTGTCAGTTTGTAGTTGTATTATTTATTTTTGTTTGATTTAGTCCCGATATTCGTTATTTTTGTTCAATTTAGTCCCTATATTCGTTATTTTTGTTCAATTTAGTTCCTATATTCGTTATTTTTGTTTAATTTAGTCCCAAATTTTATTATTAGATATTTTCTAAATTTAATTATAAATTATAATATTTAATTATTAATTGAATATAATTCTTAGATTCATATTGTTAAATAGAATATAATTATTTAAATATTATTAAAATATAATTATTAAAATTTCAAAAATATATATTAACATTTGTAAAATTCACATTTAAATTTAAAATATTTAATATTTTTATTACATTTTAGATATTAAAATCTAAAATATTTTATATGTAAATGTTAATTTTATAAATATTAGTTTATTTTTCTAAAATATTTTGAATATTTAAAATATTTTTATATATCAATTTTAAAAATATTTTAGAATATAAATATTAGAAAAAAAATTAATAATTATATTCTTATAATATTTTAAGTAATTATATTATATTTAGCAATTAAATATAGGAATTTATTTAATTTATAATTAAATTTAATAATTTATAATTGAATTTAAAAAATAATAAATTCAAAGGTCAATTTTGGAAAATATATTAATATAATTTGTATAAAAGATATTAAATTTAGTGTCAATTTGAAAGGGACAAAATTGATTTCTTTGAACAAAAATTAGGACTAAATTGAACAAAAATTGGGACTAAATTGAACAAAAATAAAGAATATAGGGACTAAATTGAACAAAAAAATAATACTACCACAAACTGACACATGACACTAGCATTGACACGTGGCACAAATGTGACTTGACACGTGGACCATTTTTTTGAAATTCAAAAAATTTTAAAAATATTTTAAATTTTTTTTTTAAAAATAGAAAAAATAAAAAAAACTAGGAGCTGACACGTGGCATGTACTGTTCGAAAACGTTAACTATTTAAACACCGTTAGGGAAAAGGACCAAATTGACCACAATTTAACGAAAATGAGGACCTAATTGAACATAAAACGAAAATAGGGACCAAATTGAATAAAATTAACAAAAATAGGGACCAAATGTATATTTAAGCCTTAATAATATTCGTTGATAAATCATATTTTTTATTACAAACAAAATTATCGGTTGTAATGAGTTAGTTGGTAATATTCGTTTGTATAATTTGGAGATTCTTTGTAAGCCGATCAAGTGAACATATGGTACAAGCTAACGGTTGGTGACATTGGAAATGTAGGAGAAATGTAGGAGAGTTGGTTGGAAATGGGAATTCTAGTCATTTAGTAACTAAGAGTGGAATTCAAAGTGAGAAATGAAATTTAAGGTTGCTGGAATGGGGTCCCTGTGTTATGCTTAACTACTGATTTGGGTGCATGGGATGTGATCCAAAAAGGGGAATGGTAAGAGTGCATGGTTGTTGGGTAGGCATTGGATCAAGTGGATTAGTATAATAGCAGGAGTTCACAATTTGGTGAATCCAAGGAGTCTGTTGGACTAATAGAGAAGGGTGCTTGGTTCTGCAAGGTGAACAAATTCAATAAAATTCATTTATTGGTGCGACACCTGGGGGTGGGAGTGGAACCGCCTGGCGATAGCTCCAAATCCAAAGAGCTATTGGTGCGCCTAGTGCTTGGTGGAGAGGTTCGTCCCACTATGCGATACTTGCAAGGTTAGAGGCTCTAGGGGCGCATTGCGCCTAGCAACATGTTGGTTCCGCTAGGTAGTCTGGAACTGGATTTCTTTTAGCAACTTTGATGCAGCGCCAGGCGATAATGCGTAGGCAAGACTTTGTATGCTTGGATGTTCATGGTCTACAATGCTTTGGTGATACCTTAAAGACCAACTTGCTGGAGTGTTCCTTGAGTTGTGGCTCGGAACGGTATCTCGTGAGTTATGGCTCGGATAGGGGGTACATACGTGACATTCCTTTAGTTGAGGCTCGTATTGGTATCTCTTGAGTTGTGGCTCGATTGGCGGATGAACACAAGAAATCCTTGAGTTGTGGCTCGGATTGACGAGTGTTATCGGTGTAAGTGTGCGAGCTGTGTAAGGCCCACTTACTTTTCTACCTTTATTTTAAAGGGCTGCCCCAAATGATTTGGGCCTAGGACTGGCCCATAAGGAACCAAAGCCCCTAAACCTGCTAAAACATGTAACACCCCAATTTTAGAATATCATGGAACGTTAGAAAATTTGTGCATTTAGCGAAAAAGGAATAAACATTGAAAATTTGGCATAAAAGAGTTTCGTGGGCCCCACAACTTTAAGGAGTGAGATAAATAAACATGGCATTGAACATATAGGCCACGCAAGGTTCGAACTCACGCACAATGACACACCACAAAAAACATCAACCACCACTATACTAGATGCTTTCTCAATACATATATTGCACGAATACGATTTAAGCTTATATTGTCCATCCACCATAATAAATTAAAATAACAAATCGTAAGCCCTTTTTCTAACTAACAGGAATCGAACCCCTGCACCAAAACACAATGAACACATGCATAACCACTAAACCATATATTTTTGTACACTACAATTTGCACCATTTAATTATATACACATATCTGCAACATTAAATATAATATTAAAATTTAAAATAAATAAAACAATAACTTAAATCATTCAATTAAAAATTATTTCATATTTCATAATTTCATAACCTAATTAAATCAAATAAATCAACAATATATTAATTAAGCTATTAATTTTTTTCCCATGTGTTTCCCTTTAGTATAATTTTTCTCGAGTCTTCTCACTTTCATTCTTCTCACTTTCAGAAAATAACCTCCTTTCTCTTAGAACGGTAACGCTCCTCTGCTAGGGTTTGGGATTCATCCAAGTTCAACTGAGTTCACCCCCTTTCTTCCACTCACGTAAGTTACTTTCGATGCATACTCTTCTCCTTTAGTTTAATCTTCGTGCTTGTTGTTAGGGTTCCTCATAATAAAGGAAAATAGACCAATGTCTCTTTTAAACCCAAAAATGTTGTTTCAACTGAAAGACCTTTACAGATGCTTCACATGGATCTATTTGGCCCATCTCGAACTATGATTCTTTGTGGTAACCTTTATGCAAACCAAAAAGGTGTTTTTCCAGGCTATGCTATACAAAGTCATGTATATAGAGTTTATAATAATAGATTAGTGACTGTTGAAGAGTCCATGCATGTTGTATTTGATGAAACTAACCTAAAGTTGCAAGATCAAGTGTCAAAGAATGTTGATGAAGAAGATCTATTATAGGAACAAATTTTTGCTGTAGAAAAGCTCTCTACTGTAGAAAATCAATCAACTGAAAAGGAAAAACAGTCGACTGAAAAAGCTGCAAACAAAAACTTGCCTAAGGATTGGATTCAGCCTAGAGGATTATCAAAGCACAACATCATAGGTGATATCAAGCAAGGAGTATCCACTAGACGTAGAATTGTATTTTATGAACATGTTACTTTTGTATCTCAAATTGAACATAAAAATGTGAATGATGCTTTGAATGATAGTAATTGGATTGTTGGTATGCATGATGAACTCAATCAATTCACAAGAAATGATGTGTGGTTTCTAGTGCCTAAAACTGATGATATGAATATAATTGGAACTAAATGGGTTTTTAGAAACAAAATGGATGAAAATGGTAACATTATAAGAAACAAAGTTATACTAGTTGCTAAAGGGTATAATCAAGAAGAAAGCATTGACTTTGATGAAACATATGCACCTATAACTAGGCTAGAAGGTGTGAGATTACTCTTAGCATATGCTTGCATGTATAACTTTACATTGCATCAAATGGATGTGAAAAGTGCATTCTTTAATGGTTTCCTAAATGAAGAAGTGTATGTATCACAACCTCCTGGCTTTGAGGATGATCTCTATCATAATCATGTTTTCAAATTGAAAAAGGACTTATATGGTTTGAAACAAGCACCACGATAGTGGTATGAAAGGCTAAGAAATTTTATTTTATCAAAAGATTATGCTAGAGGTTCAGTGGATAAAACACCCTTCATTAGAAAACATGAAAATGATGTTATACTTGTTCAAGTGTATGTTGATGATATCATTTTTGGTTCAAATAACAATTCAATGTATGAAGAGTTTGTTGTAGCAATGCAGGAAGAATTTGAGATGTCCATGATGGGTGAGCTTACCTACTTTCTAGGGCTGCAAGTCAAGCAACTCAAGCATGGAACATTTTTAAGCCAATCAAAATACTATTTTGACTTGTTGAAAAAGTTCAAAATGGAGGATTGAAAGGAAGCTGCCACTCCAATTGCTATAAATTGCCTTATGGATGCAGATGAGGCTAGCCAACCAGTGGATTCAACCAAGTATAAAGGGTTGATTGGGTCTTTGCTCTATCTTACAACAAGTATGCCAGATATTCAGTTTGATGCATGCTTATGTGCTAGGTTCCAAGCAAATCCAAAGGATTCGTACCTTAAAGTTGCAAAAAGGATTCTAAAGTATCTAAAAGGAACAATCAATGTTGGTTTATGGTATCCATGTGATTCTAACATAACTCTTAGTGGTTTTTCAGATTTTGACTATATGGGTGCAAATTGGATAGGAAAAGCCCAAGTGGCACTTGCCATCTACTTGGCTTAATTCTAATCTCATGGAATAGCAAAAAGCAAGCATGTGTGGCACTCTCCACTACTGAAGCTGAGTATAATGCTGTTGTACATGGTTGTGCACAAATCATATGGTTGGAGCAGCAACTTTTGGACTATGGTGTAAAGTTAAGTATGGTACCTTTGTATTGTGATAATACTAGTGCCATCAACTTAACCAAGAATCCAATACAACATTCTAAAACCAAGGATATAGAGATTAGACACCATTTTATTCGTGATCATGTTCAAAAGGGAGATTGTGAAATTCAATTTGTTAAAACTGAATTGAAGGTGTTGAGGTGCTGAGAGCCTATTTCAACAATTAAATCATCAAAGGTTGAAGTCTTTACTTGAACTTTCAGCGAAAGTCTATACTGACTTGGTGAAGGTGTTTTTCACCAATTTGGACTTTAAAAATGACATGATGTTGTCAAGTATCAAAGGTGTCCGAATGGAAATCAACAAGAAAGCATGGAAAGACGTGGCTGGACTCAAATCAAGGGGTGTGCAAGTGAGGAAAGGTGAAACTGTGGTTGTTTCAGAATTCAACAAGGTTCAATACTATGGCCAATGCTTGAGAAATCCTGCTACAGAGATCAAGCACTTTCGTGTTGGTGGACTCAAGGTAGATCAAAGGTTGCTTTGTATGATTGTCACAAGAATCATTATTCCACAATATGCAATCATTCAACATTGAATGAGAGAGATTTGATCTTAATGTATTGCATCCAACACAATATTCAAGTGGATTCACTATTACAGGAAAGAGTTTTGGCACCGGTTGTTTTGGCTATTATACCTCTGTTCAATAACCGAGGCATATTTGCACGAGGTAGAAAAGGGTGGGTTTTTGGCCTCGGTTATCAACTGAGGCATTAACTTCAACCTTAAGCCTCGGTTCTAGAGAACCGAGGCATAAAACCAATAATAAAAAATAAAAAAAAGAACCCAGGAAAGCTGAACAACAATGGTGATGGAGGAGCATGCAATATTGGACCTGTTTTTCAAAGCTAATCAATCCCACCAAGGGTACCTAAACACCAATGATTGCAAAAAAACTTAAACTTTACAAAAAAGAACCCAAGAACGACATAAACTTCACAAAAAATGAAAGTAAATTTGAAACAAATGCTCACCAAAGTTAGACGTTGAGTGGCGATGTGGTGGAGTTCTACGTTTGCATGACGGAGAATGGAGGTTGGGAAGAACGATGGAGAACAACGGAGAACGACACAAAGGAGGAGGAGTGAAGAAGAAGAATCGGTGCAGTGAAGAAGAAGAAGTGGCGCAATAAAGAAATGAAGTCTTTGCAACTCTTTGAAATTTAACCCTAGATAGAGTTTTAGGCCTCAGTTATTTAAACAACCGAGGCATAAGCCTTTGCACAAAATAAAATAATAAAAGAATGACAATTTTGAAATTTTAGCAAACTTATATGGCTCGGTTCTAAAACAACCGAGGCATATAGCATGTATAGACCTCAATTCTCTAGCAACCGAGGCATAAACCTCTGCATAAAATAAAATAATAAAAAAAAGAATGGCGATTTTGAAATTTTAACAAACTTATATACCTCAGTTCTAAAACAACCGAGGCATATACCATGTATAGGCCTCGATTCTCTAGCAACCGAGGCATAAACCTCTACGTAAAATTAAATAATTAAAAAAAGAATGGAAATTTTGATATTTTAACAAACTTATATGCCTCGCAAAAATTTCAAAATTGCCACCGCGATTTTATAGGTCTAAGTTTCTTTAAAACTGAAGCATATCACTCGAGTTAAAAAGTAAAAATTGCACTAGTGATTGGATATTTGTGTTTCGTGATCATATGCTCAAGGCCAAGAGACTCACAAATTTCAGGCTGCCTTATGTTGTTTTGGTGTCCAAGTTCATAGAGTACTTTGAAATTGATGTAGAAGATGAGCTGGAAGAGTCAACTGGATTGCTGAACCATACCTCCAACCAAAATCTACACAAAATAGGCTTTCTAAGGTGGGAAATGGTTGAATAGTTGCTGGTGCTGTAGTTAGTGGTGCACATGACCATGAAGCTGGCCCAAGTGGTGCAAATCAAGAGGAAGAACCTACTGTTGGACCCATGGACCTAATTCCCTAAAACCCTCCAAAGGACAGAAGCCTTGTGTACTCATAATTTGAGAGGATGATGTTGAATCAACTACATGAACTCAATGTGTCCCAACATGCACATCACAACTATTGCAATGAGAGATTCAATGCATTGAATGGCCAAATCCATGATATCCATGATCTGTTGACTTCATTCAAGACCAGAAATGATCCTCAAGATGACTAAGTGTGTTGGCTTTTAGGATCATGCATTGCATCCATGTGTTTGTGATTTTTCAGTTTGATTTCTGTCAGTTTCAGTTGGTTGTTTTTATTTTAAGTCGGTTGATTATAGCAGATTTATGCTTATTTTCTCTATTTTCAGTTTCTGGTGATTGTATCATGTTCTAGTATCAATGAAATGTTATGCACTGTTTGTTCTCTTAATGCATTTGTTCTATTTAATGAATCCAAAGGGGGAGAAAAATTGAGAATTGATCAAATTGGACTAAAGTAGAAGCATTAAAAGTGGAATCAATAATCAAATATGAAATTGAACACATATTATTGATAGGGGGAGCATTTGCATCTGTGTGTGTTTATTAGCTTGTATATACTGCTCTTGGAAACTATTTTTCAGGTTCACAAGTTCAAACTTGAATGTCACTTCATCAACTCAATGGTATCCAACCAATGGAAACAATTTGCAATGGAAGATAGAGGTTGGCTTCATCAATTCATGGGGAGAATGTTGACATGTGAAGCCAGGGTGGTCTGTCTCATGAAGATTTGATGAAGCTTTGTTGAACTACTTGGAGCCATTACCTTGGAATAATGCCTACATTGATGAAGTTAAGGAGATTTGATGGTATCCATGTTGATTAAGTCTTGAACACGTGCTCTCCACATGGATTAATCATTAGGAGAGAGTATTTGATGTTTGTAATTCACATTATAGACCTTGTAGCATTAATTTGATGTAATTGGTGTTTGTTGTGTTTTTTAATCTGTTGAAATGTTTTTCAACAGGTTAAAATGTGTCTTTTAATCTGTTGAATGGTTTTTCAACAGGTTAAAAGGTTAGCTACAATAGTCTTAAACTGTGACTTATTTAATTAGTTGATTTATTTTTTAATCGACTGATTTCACTTTCACTTAAGTCAAGTGAAATCAACTAATTGATTTGGAAATCAACCTGTTGAATCTCGTAATAGTTTGACTATAAGTGTTGTGATTTTCGAAATAGAGACAACTTGATCATTTTTTCGCGCGAAATTGTTCTAGAAACCTTTGAAATCTCTCTCTTTCGTGATCATTCAGATTGCAGCTGTTGAAGATTGATCTTGGATCAATTCTTGGAGCTTTTGGCTTGTGTTTGAATCTTGGAGAAGGTGTTTGTGGTAGGTAGGGTTGTGCTACCACTGAGTTTGATCTTTCTCAAGCTTTGTGTGTGTGCTTGGTGGTTTTCCAAGTCTGCAAGAGGGTTTTTGCTGTGCTGTTGTGATTCTTGTGTGATTCAAGAGTCTTTGGTGTGTGTTTTGCTTATTTTGAAAGTGTAAGAGTGTAAACTTTGTAAATCTTTTGAAATAGTGCAAAGTCAAGCTTAGGTTGCCTTAACAAACTGGATATAGGTTAGGTTTGAGTAAACCAAAATAAAAATTTTGTGCTCCAATCTTTTCTCTAACCCTTCTCTCTTGCATAATCATTTAAAGTTTAAAGAACTTGAATTTAAATCATCGTTTTCATATTCTTGAGTGTTTTGATAGCATCTGCAACATAGAGCATGTTTGCATAATCAGTTAGAACATGTCTTGTTTGTTTTTGTGCATTTATTCTTGGTTCAAATCTCAAATCTACATTTATGCATTTTTCCTAGTATTTCAGTCGACTTTTTTTCTATTTCAATCGATTGATTATACCAGTACAAAATCTGTTAGTAAAATCAACCGACTAACTCTATTTTTAAACCGATTGAAAGTATATTGTCCAGTAGTTGTTACATCCTAACTTGGTGATCGAATTGATTCAATTAAATATGGTTTTTTAGCTTTTAAAAGATAGCCTAAACTTTTAACTAGCCAACTCAACCCCCCTCCCCCCTCCCTTCTTGGCATTTCAACCATTTCAAAACTAACAGTAAAGACACTATGGGAACAAAGGAACTAAGAGTCTTGCTATATTGTAATGAAAGAGTACCATAGCCAAAAAATGAACATTTGTCATATTATGTTGAGTTTTCCTGTAATAGGGAGGATGACCAAAGAATGTCTTAATATATTGTATTTTCTTTTTTATGTTGTTAATCTTGTTATATACGAGTTGGGATAACCCAATTACCCATAAATATATTTGTTTTTGCTGATAAAAAAGGAAATGTACATCCATTTAGAAGTACAAATTTTGTAATGGTAACTAATTTAATTGAAATCTAATTAATTTTTTTCTTTTGACAAAAAAAGTTTATGTCCTAACTCTTTCAATTTCATGTGATATCGAAGATAAAGAAAGTGAAAAAGGTGAAAAGGTGAAAAGACTTGTTATAAGGGTTCCTATAACCCTAAAATGTAAATTGATTTGAATTTCGACAAGCTTGATCTTATATTGATTTATAATTATTTATATTATGTTGAATTATTAATGACTTGAACTTTACTGTGATCAGTTATGTTTAATTTGACATGGCCAAAAGATTTCTAAATTATTGATAATTGATATTCTCAAAATATTTGTTTTTTTATCGGCAAAATATTTGTGATGATTTATTAAAAGATATGATGGACTTTATGGTGCTTTTGGATGGGGTGTAATTACCATGATGAGTGTCTGCTAATGTATAACATGACACTTTGTTTGCATAATTTCTTCATATGCAACTCGATTAATTAAAATATGGTTGATATTGACCTTGTCAATTTTACAAGTGAACCTTGTTTTTGGATTAAATAATAAAGTTTGATTTAATTCTTTAGAAATATTTTCGGAAATATCTTTAAAAATTGGTTTAATTATACTGTTGAGAATAATTTATCTAATATTTTTGCTAAAAGAAAGAATTTTCACTCAAGTATGTCTTATTTTGGTTTGAACAAAAATAAAGTTAAAAATAACTTTAGTTTTAGCCTTATTTTTGCTTAAAAAAATATCATTATAACTCAATCCAGTTTCTACCTAATTTTCGCTCAAACGAACATATTTTCACTTGAGCAAATATGTTTTTCTCAAGCTAAATAAATCTTTTTACTTTTTTTATTGAATGTGAATGTTTTGATAAATTCAGATGGACTATTGATTCCTATATGTGATTGCTTTATGGCTTTACTTAATTAAGTTATATTGTATTACAATGCTTATTAATTTGGATGGAGCTTGCATGAATTTGAGGTCATACATTTAGATGATATGTAAATCATTGTTTGAGTTTTTTTTATTAAGTACTGAAATGTTGTAATATAGATCTTCTAACTTCATTAATGATCTAGGTCACATAAACTCATATATCAGGTGGTGATGAGAAACTGAGAGGGAAATTGTCACACACCATGTCTAAATGTGTGAACCTAGGTTATGATGAATTTAGGGTTCACTTGTGGATCATGTATTGAAATGAATCATTGAGTCAAATAAAAGTCTCTAGTGTATGTATTTAAAAATGAATCTTACAAAAGGTGTGAATTGAGGTTCTACTTGTTGAATATCTTTCACTATAATAATAGTCATGTGTGATTTTTCTGATTTTTGAATATATGTGTTTTGATGGAATTGAATTGTTTTTTGTTATTTTATTATAATGTTTTCTTACATATTTTTTAATTAAAAAATTATATCAATAGTTCATTATTATATGTGCTTGTTATATTTTGTTGTGAACTATTCAATGATTGATTATACTTTGATGGCTTTATAGTATATTTAATAATTTTAATTGTAGAGTGTTATAATTTTAATCTTTTGTGTAATATGCATGAAAGACCGATGTTTAATTTTTCGATAATGACTAGATTCATCGAGTTTCCTTTCATATTTGGCACTATTTTTTAATAATGTACATATACCCCAAGTAATTTACCATAACAAACTCATTTGCTATAGTAACATGATATGACAATATTATAAGGACTTAAAATTGAATTTTGTAAGGCCCTCTTATTTAAGTCCCAATAGTTAAGGGCTGTCCCAAAATCTAATGGGCCTAAGGGTTGGCCCATAGGGTGTTCAAGGTCCCTAAGTCAGCCAAACCCTCCCACTTCTGTCATTCTTGCAGAAACAATATTCTCACACTCTCCTTGTTTCTCATAGAAGCTCTGTTAGGGTTCAGCCACTGATTCTCTTCAAGTTAGCTCAAACCAATTTTCTACTCCACGTAAATCAGTTTTCAGCTCATACTCTTTCTCCATTCAGTTTATTCTCTATGGTTACACTAGGTTTTGTCTGGGTGAACTTGTTTTAAACTCGTTCTGCTATTTTGCCAACTCTGAATATGTTCTTAGAGCTACATGTGCTCCACAGTTTGGGTGTCGAATTTCTTGGCTACCATTTTCCAGGTAAGGGAAGTTAGGGTCTTTAGTACCTTCCAAAAACCTACTTGTTTTCAACTCGGTTTCTTGTCTTGTATGGATTGTATGCTACTATGAATGTGTGGAATGCTTGGTTACATTATTTGGATATGTATGCATGGCTGTTGCAGGGAGAACAATGGCGGAGATCTGATAATCTCGCTCAAGCGAGTGGATCTTGCCTAAGCGAGAGTATCAGAAAACCCACCCAGGTGCCGCGTGAGCTGTCGCTTAGGCGACAAGCGACTATTTTGAGCGAGAGTCCATCTCACTCAAGCGAGGAGGTCTCGCCTATGCGAGAGTACGTGACAGTGCCACTGATCATTACTTCGAGCCCTCGCCTAGGCGAAAGGAGCTCGCCTGAGCGAGAGACCCTCTCACCTGAGCGAGATCTTTCTGCCTAAGCGAGGAGCTGGGCGAGGAGTGTGCTTGTTCTGTTGTTTCTCTGTCCTTGTATGTTTGCCACATGTTTGGGTGAATTAATATGTTAAAAGCATGGGATGAGTGATGTGCATGTATGGAATTGGTTCATGGATTGAATGTGATGAGTTTGGTATGGTTTTGGTATGGAATATGAATGAAGGTTGGTTATAAAGTTTGGCATGAGATTGGTATGCATGATAAGTACCTACTTGGTTGGTGAAACATGATTTGTATGTGGTTAGGGCGTAATTCCATGATAGTTTCGTGGTGGTGCCTCATTGGTTAGGGCATAGTTTAATGAGGCTCTAGGTGAGACCTCATGGTGGTGCCTCAGTTGGTCGAGATGTAATTCCATGACCCTTGTTAGTGGGAGTTTATGGTGGTGCCCCATCTATATAATTTAGTAAGGATTCAAGGTAAGGATTGCATCCTGACACTCTAAAGAGTCAGTTAGTCTCACATAGAGCGTACTGACCCGAGTGGTGAGAGTAGCAGGAGGCCTGAAACCCATTAAGGGCTAACCTTGTGTGTGGGGGATGAGACACTAGAACAATTAGCTCGGTAGAGCAGCTCGGTAGAGTAGTAAAAGCCACCATAAGTGCAAGCATCCGCTGAATCCGACTAATTATATGTATCTGGATGAGTCGTGTCCGAGTCTTAGTGTATTGTTTGCAAGTCATAACATGATTGGTTGGCTTATGCATCTTGAACTATAAAATTGTATGTAATTGTATGATAAACCATTTTCCGCTCTGACTTACCTTTTTGTTTGTTGTTTGTCTTGCTTGTGTGGTTCTCTCTTTTTGCAATGATTATCAATTTATTAGTGTGAGCAGATGCGAGAAATCCTCGTGGCCAACAGGGAAATGATGACTCCACTGCATAGCCTGTTTGGGCTGGATTCCTTTTGCTTGGGCTTTTCTTTTAGGGCTACGACCATGTATTGCCTTGTCTTTAAATTTTCTTTTAAAATATTGTCGATACATTATGATACTATGTTAGCGTCATCGTGGTGTGCCTGAGTTTCCTTCTTGTTTCTTTTGGACAATTGTAAGGAGTAATGTTTATACTACAGGACCATGTTTACTACGTTATTCTGTGTGACGCTCCCTTTAATTAGGATATTAATTAAATGGGGTGTTACAAATATCATAAAATAATATAAAAAATCACAGAAAATATACAAATTTATAATGGTATTATTTTCGTACAATATTTTATTTCTAAATAAAAATAAATAGTATTAATTATTATTCATGTAAATTATTAAATTGTATTCATGTAGACTGTTTCTATGTCGTTATAAAAAATTAACCATCTTGGTACTCAAATAAAGATATTACAAAAAGGATTTTTAAATCTATTAAAAAACAATTGAATTGTGAAATGCATTTTCAAATCACTTTTCATTTCAAGAAAATTTTCCATTAAAAATCAATTTTAGAGAAAAAATAATTAATTACTATAATCTAATGATTAATTTCGATATTAATTTATAAAATTAAAAATTATTACTTAATTTAAATATTAATTATTTTAGTATCTAATCTTGATAACTAATTTTGAATACTAATTTAGTAAAACAATTATAATTATTTTAGTAATCAATAATTTTTATTTTTATAAACTTTTTATCATTAAAATTAATTATTATTTAAGAATTTTTTCATAGTTCATTATAATTGTAATCATGAATTTGATGGTTTATTTCATCATATAACATCTTGACATTGGAATGAAGTTCTTGCCTTAATAAAAAAAGGGTCGGGTGATTGATTTATTCCACAACTACCAAATTTGTCTTCATACTATAAAAGCAACAACATTTCATTTCGTAGCAATTTCATAGTGGATGCTACATAATTTAAAGTTTATTGTATTCATGAGATAAAATAAATTATATTCGTCTATGCAAATTGAATAAAATATAGTGATTAATAAAATACCACGACCCACGAGTGAGAATGAAGGATGGGAAAGCAATTAAGGAGAGTGAGAAGAATAGGTAATTTAGGAGTTTGTGTGTCTATAAATGTGCGTGTTGGGACAGCTAAATTCATAACTCATATAAATCTAATTCTACTATTCAGTGTGTGTCTCTGTGATGATAATGAAGAATTTGAAAGGGACGATGTTGGTGGTGTGTGTGGTGTTACAGATTGCTTATGGCCAAAACCCAATGAGATGCATTAGAAAGGAGAGGGAAGCACTCCTCCAATTCAAGGCTGCCATTGTCGATCACAACGGCATGCTCTCTTCTTGGACCACTCCCGACTGTTGCCAATGGGAGGGGATCCGCTGCAACAACCTCACCGCCAATATTATCAGCCTCGACCTTCATGGAGAAGTTCATTATGAATATTTTTCTCGTGGCAATTATGAAGTCTCTCAACGTTACATCAGCGGAGAGATCCACAGGTCGTTGATGAAGTTGTCACAACTGAAGTATTTGAACCTCAGTTCCAATGCTTTTCGAGGTAGTCGCATTCCAGAGTTTCTTGGTTCTCTTAGAAACTTGAGATACCTTGATCTCTCCTCATCTCTATTTGGTGGAAAAATTCCAAGCCAGTTAGATTCTCTTTCTCGTTTGAAGTACTTGAATCTTGCTTTCAATTATTATTTGAAGGGTTCAATCCCTCCACAACTTGGAAATCTTTCTGAATTGCAGTATCTTGATCTCAGAGGCAATCTTTTAGAAGGAGATGTACCATCTCAGCTTGGAAATCTCTCCGAGTTGCAGTATCTTGATCTTGGAGACAATGTTTTTGAAGGAAGTGTGCCATCTCAGCTTGGAAATCTCTTCCAGTTACAATATCTTGATCTCAGTCTCAACTCTTTTGAAGGATACATACCACCCCAACTTGGAAACCTTTCAAATCTGCAAGAGCTTTATCTTGGAGGTTATTACGGTGGTCTCACTATTGTCAGTGGTGATGAGTGGCTATCTAATCTTATTTCTTTAACTCATCTTTCCTTGGATTTCATATTTAATTTTAACAGTTCTCCTAGCTGGCTTCGAATGATTGCCAAGCTACCAAATCTAAGAGAACTGAGTTTAATTAATTGTGGTCTTTCCGATCATTTTCTCCTTTCATTCAACCCTTCCAACTTCAATTTTTCTACTTCCCTTTCCGTCCTTGATCTTTCTCACAACTCCTTCACACAATCAATGGTTTTCCAGTGGTTGTCAAACACCACTTCCAACCTTGTTGAGCTTGACCTTCGTGGTAACCTCCTGAAGGGTTCCACCTCAAATCATTTTGGCTTGGTCATGAATTCGCTTGAGCACCTTGACCTCTCCCATAATGTATTCAAGGGCCAGGATATGAAATCATTTATGAATATATGCACCCTTCGTTCTTTACACATGTCTAGAAACAATGTGACTGAAGACCTTCCATCAATTCTTCATAATTTCTCCAGTGGTTGTGTTAGATACTCACTACAAGAGTTGAGTTTGACATCTAATCAAATCACGGGCTCCATACCTGACCTTTCAAGATTCTCATCTTTAAAAATATTGGATCTTTCTAACAATAAATTGAGTGGGAAGATACGTGAAGGCATTAGATTGCCATCTCAAATGGAGCAGTTGTCAATTGGGTCTAACATTTTAGAAGGTGGTGTTCCAAAATCATTTGGGAGCACATGTAGTTTGCAGTCGTTGGATTTGTCTAACAATAAGTTGAGTGAAGATTTGCCAGTCATATTTAATCATTTGTCTGGATGCTCTAGATACTCGTTGCGAGAACTATATCTCAATCAAAATAAATTCAATGGAACACTACCTGATTTCTCAATATTTTTGAAGTTGGAAATGTTGGATCTCTCAGGAAATGAATTAAAAGATGGAGTGCCAAAATCAATTCACAATGCTACTGTTTTGCGTTTATTGGACCTATCCAATAATAGCTTGAGTGAAAATCTTCCAGCAATGATACATCACCTATCCCAATATGCTAGATACTCATTGCAACGTTTAGATTTGAGCATGAATCAAATCAGTGGCACTTTGCCCAACACCCTTTCAATGTTCTCATCATTAAAAAAGTTATACCTTGATAGTAACAAGCTAAATGGGACAATTTCTGAAGATCTTCGATTTCCAACAGAACTTGAAGTTCTCCACTTGATGTCAAACTCTTTGAAAGGTGTGATTACTGACTCTCATTTTTCTAACAAGTCAAAGTTAAGGACACTGGACTTATCAGATAATTTGTTGACAATAAAGTTTAGTCAAGATTTTGATCCATCTTTTCAATTGACAAATATTGCATTCAGATCTTGCAAACTAGGTCCGTTGTTTCCCAAATGGCTAAAGAAACAAAATGAACTTAGAAGCCTTGACATTTCAAATACTGGAATATCAGACACTCTTCCAAAATGGTTTTGGGCTAAATTTTCATTGCAAGAGAGGATAAATATCAATCTTTCATGTAACAATCTACAAGGTATGATTCCAAATTTTTCACTACAGAATCATTACGAGTCCCTTAGTCTTGCATCAAATCAATTTGAAGGTTCTGTTCCACTATTTTTACGAGACTCAATTTATCTTGATCTATCCAACAATAAATTCACAGATTCTCTTTGGTTTTTATGTTCTGGCGATGTAGCTGAAACATTATACCAATTGGATCTTTCAAACAATAATTTTTCTGGACAAATTCCAGATTGTTGGACCCATTTCCAGTCATTGGCTTATTTAAATATGAGTCAGACCAAATTTTCAGGAGAAATTCCTTCTTCAATGGGATCACTCCTTGAACTTCAAGTTTTGTTATTAAGAAGCAATAACTTAACAGGTGAAATCCCTTCCTCCTTAAGGAACTGCACAAAGTTAGTGATGATAGATATAGCAGAAAATAGATTATCAGGATCAATCCCAAAATGGATTGGGGGGAAATTCCTGGAGTTGCAATTTTTAAGTTTAAGAAGCAATTACTTCAATGGAAGTTTACCATTGGAAATTTGTTATCTGAAAAGCATTCAACTCTTGGATCTCTCGCTAAACAACCTATTTGGCCAAATTCCTAAATGCATAAAAAACTTCTCCTCAATGACTCAAGTGACTTCTATGAGAGATTATGAAGATCATTGGTATTTAGCTAACACCACCTATGTTGAAGTTATTTCATACAATTTGAATATATTTTTTATGTGGAAAGGTTTAGAGCAAATGTTCACAAATAATGGATTATCACTTTTGAAAAGCATTGATCTCTCAAACAATCGACTCTCAGGAGAAATTCCAAAAGAAATGGAGGTTTTATTTGGCTTGATTTCACTGAATTTATCAAGAAACAATTTGATAGGAAAAATTCCATCAAATATTGGAAAGTTAACGTCACTTGAATTTCTTGATTTGTCAAGAAATCAACTTGTTGGTTCAATTCCTTCGAGTCTTGCTCAAATTGATCGACTCACAACATTAGATTTGTCACACAATTATTTATCTGGAAAAATTCCAATTAGCACACAATTACAGAGTTTCGATGCATCAAAATATGAAGATAATGTTGATCTTTGTGGACCACCATTAAAGAAATTATGCATTGATGGAGTGCAAAGGAAAGAACCAATTGTTAAATTTCAAGAGAATGACAATTTGATTTTGGATCGTGAATATTATATAAGTGCTGCAATTGGATTTATTATAAGTTTCTGGGGAGTGTTTGGCTCAATCTTACTAATACGTTCTTGGCGTCATGCATATTTCAAGTTCTTAAATAGTTTAGCAGACATTCTTTATGTTATAGCAGTAGTGAAAGTATTCAAGAGGTTACACAGAGCATATCAGGTAATTTTTTTTATCCTCATGTTACAAACTTGAATTACTCTCATTGTTATGATATTATTATTAACGTTAAATATAGTTTTCATTTCAAACAATTATAAAAAAATTGTTTCGTCCCTAAACGAAATTATAAAGCAATTAATTCATGTATTTTATGAAAATAGTATAAAGCATCTCATCAAGAAACGACCTGAACTATTTGTCATCTGATTTCGGACTCTATTATAACATCCACACGTATGTAGTTTGTTAAAATATATTTTATACTACTTTTCTTATAATTTAAGAGCTAAGCACATTTTTTTTTATAATAGTTTAGTAACAAAAAAATATTTAACCTTTTCTTCTTATTATTTTAACTAATTCCTTTAAACAAACCCTAGTTTTCTTTCTCAACTTTGTTCAACATATATATGTTACATTTCCTATGATATAAAGATCAATATTGAAGACACTGTCATGGTAAATTTTCATTTTTTTTTGTCTTTTTTTAATATATAAATAATTATGAATAATATTATTATTATTATAATTATTATCGTAAATAGAATCTCAAAAATAAAAAGAAGTAACTAAAAGATTTTAAATTTAAACATGTTTTTCCCTCTGTGTATTCATTCATAATATTATTTATTTTTCTTATCAATTGTTTTTCTTATTTTGTATTTCTTGATGACTGTTAGTGACTTTGCTAATTTGGCATATCACCATTTAATAGAAAAGACATGACAAAAAAAAAAAGGCACTTTGATGAACGTAAAGAGAAAATTTAAAATATTTTGATGGAAGAAATCCGTAAGTATTTCAGAAACAACTTAACAGAGCAGGAAAATATATAAAAAGATTTAGGAAACAAAAGTAATTTTTTAATTAGAGACCAACTAAAAATCAGACTGTATTTCAAATCTAAAAGCACATTTAAAGCAAAACTTTGTATAAACATAAATTATTGTAAATACAAATATTCCTTTTTTTTACAGATAAATAACATCACATTAATTTGCATTTCACTATTTACTATTTATCTTTATAAAATCGTTCATACTTTTTCAGAGGATAACGATTGCATAAATATTATAGTAAAATCATTTTTTCATTTAGACAAAAAGAAACTTATTGAAAGATTGAGGATGGAATTCTAAGTAAGAATATTTCTTAAGGACAAGAATTAATGTGTATGGATACAATAAAATAATAGAAGATCTTAGCATAAAACATATTTTCAGTCAATTTTTATCCTCTTTCGATCATCTCTCAAAACTGTTGTTTCATTCTCATAATAAGTTGTTTCTTCTTTTGTATGTTTAGACATTGAAATATGTGGCATGGATGAAAGATAATTATGTCTATAAATATATTTTTTTTTTATATAGTAAAATGAGTTGTAAATCAAGAAAAAATCTCCTATCTAAATCTTGATGTTTTCTAATCTCTATTTGTCTTTTACAAATAATTTTTTGTTTGTTTTACTAATCATATAAGATAATTATTTTTTGACAAATGACTCTTTTTTTAAAAGTATATAATAAATCGAAATAATTTAATTAGTATTCACTTCACTTCAATTATTTGAGTTTTCACTACAACAAAAATCACTTTAGACAACAACATAAAATTATGATCTAAATTATAAAAATCATGGTCTAAAGATTAGACCACATTTTTTTAGGTGTGGTATAGGCGAGTGTGGTTATAGGTAATAGACAACGGTTTTTAGTACGACAATGTTTTTGAAACCGTTGCTTAAAATCCTTACAATAGACAACAGTTTTTCAGGTTGATTTTAGACCTCACTTATATTTTTAGACCACATTTTTACTGGTTTTGTCCACATAGTTTAAAGCAGCAGTTGTATAATCATGGGCTTTCATGATAATTATACAACATTTATAAAAATGTTGTTTATTATATGTTTAGGCCACATTTATTTAGTCGTTATCTAATTTAGTGTGGTCTAAACTACAAAATGTTGTAGTGTTTCCATTCCTTTGCCTTTTGATATTTGAGGGTATTTGGATTTTTTTTTGTTTTTTTCATTATCTTCTATATTGCTTCTATTTTTGCCAAATTAATGATTTGTTTAATTTTTGGCAGAGGAAATCTGAATTTTAGGTGTGAAGTAGTGAATGTGGAAAAAATGGAAGTGTTGTTAAATAATGAAAGGGTTACGATGGTAGCATGCTGAAAGGACCTCAAGAAACAGAGAAAAGAGCTAGTTTTGAAGATGAAAAGCCAATTGAATTTGGGGAAAGATAATTGAGGAAAGTTTCTACACGTTTATTTTCTTTAAAACTTTCTTTCTTTTCTATTTTTATATTTTGTATTGGTTGTTGAACTCCTTTGGTTGTGATTTTCATTTGCCTTTTTCTAAATATTTTGTTCATAGCTTAGCCTTTAAATCTAAGCTTATTGTTTACTGAGAAGCTGTTAGTCATACAATGATTTCATGAATCTTCAAAATGTTGGAAATGACATGTTTGGTATAATTGCTTATTGAGTTTTGGGTCATGTTATTTGATATCTAAAACTAACAGAAGATGATGCGGATTTCTTCCTTTCTACCTTGATTATTAGTTTTTTATTTTCTGTTATATCAGTTTCTGTTTCAGGTTCCTGTATATAGGGAACTTTTCTGTATGTTGTGAGTTAGTGAAACATAAGTTCAGAGAAGTTTGTTTTCTATCTCATCTTCGTTCCTGTTATATATGTTGTTACGTGCATGAAGTTCTCATCCGGAACTTTTTCTTCCTTTGCTGTTATGAAGTTTGATGGTGACATCATCGATGGTCGGAAATTAAGGTGAGTTAAGTTTTATATTTGGTAGAAATGAAAAAAATGAAATACTATATAAAAAAAAAATCCGTCAATTTATAATTTTAAAGTTTTTGTTAAAAGTGGGGTTAATAGTTTGTATATGCTTTATTTCTAAACTTTTACATGATATTAGATCTAAGTCATTAGGTATGTATCAAACTTAAAAAAATAATAGATATAATTTTTTTATCCAACTGTGTTGAATTTTATTTATGTATCAAAATGACGTTTTAGATTAGTGTTTAAACTACCATTTAACTTTTTTTTTGTCAGTTCAAATGTCTATCAAGAATATCATTTAATACGTTAAATAAATTTAATATTATTATATTAAAAGAATTATGTTCATTAATTTTAAAAAGTAAAAATCAAAATGTATCAAAGTTTAAAACATAAATAAAATACAATGGTAGAGATTGAAAATATATTTAACTGTATTAAATATATTAAAATTATAAAAATTTATTTTTATTTATTTATTTATTTAAAAAAATTTAAGGAACCATGGACCCTCACACTATATTAAAGTATGTCCCTTGTGACAACTCCACGTCAATCAGATGAGAATTACATCACTAAATTAAGAAAAAAAACAAATTATAATTTATAAAACTTTAAAATAATAAAGAAAATAAAATTACATGTGACACCAACATCTTAACATTAGCCACATAACAATTATATCACTAAATAGTTATCAAAAAAATTAATAGCTGGAATTCAACGGAAAATTTAATTTTATTGTATAATTAATAAATCATCAAAGTTTCCAAATTTATTAGAAATTAAGCCTTGTTTGTTTGAATTTCATTAAAGCGAAAGTTATATTATTTGTTGAAGAATTCATAAAAGCAAAACTTTAATTTATTTTATCATTTTTAAATAATCTCTTTCAATTATTAAATTTTTTGATAATTCATTTTTATATTAAAGTTAATTGCAAATCTTAATTTCATGAAGTCACTTACAATTCATGTAGCATTTTGTTAAACAAAATATTCTATCGATTTTAATCACTAAAAAATCACATGATATTAATGACTATTAAAATGGTAAATTTTAGCGGTTAAAATTAGTCGCATCTAAAATATTTAGTAATTAAATTAACCGCTAAAATTGCAACTATCAAAAAATAATTTGTGACAAAAGTATTTCAATTGACAATATATTTGCTAGAAAAAAAATTATAACAATTAAAAATCATCACAAAATTTATGCTTATTTTATAGTCTTTTATCATACTATAACAATAAAAAATTACATCAAAATATATTATATTTTATTATCTTAACACTTATTATAGGTTTAGAGCCGCCAAAAATTATTTAAAATATTTTTCTAAATTTTCAAATTTTCAAATTTTCAAATTTTCAAAATTTCAATTATTAATTATTTTTTGATAATTTTATATTAAATAATTCAATTATCTATTTTATTTAAAATTACTTTTGAAATTGATGACAACAATATTAATAATTAAATTTTCATTTCACCAAAACATAATGATTTTTTTACATACCACATACAATATTTATTATATAAAGAAACTATAATATATACATAATCAAGAGTTCAAATGTCCGAAAGAAGAAAGCCAAATATTGCAATGAAAAAAATATCGTTTTCTTATTGCAAATGACAAAAAGAAAAAGGCATCAAATGGCAAATTTTACATGTCTTACATTCAAGTTTTACATTTTCTGCGTGTTTGAATGGCTTTATAACGGAAATAAACTAATAGTCACAAGACATGAAAATCATGTTATTGAAATAAAAACCAATTTTGAAAAGAATATTGGAAATTTAATTTACATTCCGTGAACTTCATTGTCTCTCCCATTCACCTTAACCTTTCAAGCTTATCAGAAGATAATTTTTTATAATTGTTTCACATGTTATGACTATTAATAAATTACAAAGACAATCACTTAAAACAATAGGATTATACTTGCCTAAACATGTACTATGACATCTTCTAGAGTGCAAAGTTACTGAGGTCTAAAAATTTCAATCCATGATAAAGAGGAAAAACCTTTAAAACAACCGTCAATTTGTTTTTAAGGAAGTTTTTTCAAAATCTATAGTCAATTGTAATTTTATTGATTATTTTATTTATACATATATTTATGTGTATATTGTAAGACCCGGGAAATTCATACTTGTTATGAATTAATGATTGTCCATTGATTTGATACATTTACTCATATGATTGATACTCATATGATTCATTACTCTTTATGTAAATATTTGTATTAATTAATTTAATTTGTTTCTTTTATGGATTACATATTGTATCTATAAATAGGACTATTCCTATCAATAATAATACACAGATGAATTGCTCCTTATTCTTTCATTCTCTATTCATAGCTTTATTTTATAATATGTTATCAATACGATGCTTCAACCAATTGAAGATTAGTGGAAGCTTTTTCTCTCTAACGATTGTGCTTTGCGTGTCTCAATCTAGGCTCTTTCTAATCTTTTCTCAATTTATAATTTTACCTTATATTCTTCCTCTTGTGATAAGAATTGTTTGACTTTATCAATTTTCATTTACGTCTTATTATTTTTATTTTTATTATGACGGTGATTATTATTATTATTTTAATGATGATTATTATTATTAATATTATTATTTTATGTGCTAGTTCTAAACCCGCAAAACGTTGCAAAATTTTGGATTTGTGACCCTTGATATTACAAAGAAGAATTCCTTATATTGGATTTTAAATGTTGAAATACATTTAGATGTAATGGATATTGGGATACCATTAAATAAAGAAATAAAACATCTAAGTAACTAATTTGTTCATGTGACAAAAATATTGTGAAAAGAGACTTCATAAATATTATGAATTTATTTCATGACTGTGTATGGCTGGTTGGACAAAACAATAAAGCTTTTGATGAAAAATCATGAGATCCACCTAATCTGCTCCATTCCTAGAAGTGAATGCAACAATAAATATTATGAATTTATTTCATGCCTTTGTATGGTTGAACAAAACAATGAGCTTTTGATAGAAAATCATGAAACATGTCCAAATTGGTTCTGCTCCATTCCCAGAAGTGAATGCAGCAACATTTTATTTATATTTTCATGATTGTGATCGTGATATTGATTATGGACATGTTTATAAAGAAAATTTCAAAGACACATTTTGTCACCAAAAGTGGCACAATATTGTGAAAAGGGGAAAAGGAAAATGTGAAAATATTAACAAAAAGATGAAAGAATATATTATCATTACGGTGGTAAAGGCCATTTGAGTTGTACTTATTGTACACCAAAACATCTTACAAATAATGAGAAGAACATAGAAACACACTTTGCTTATGAAGAAGATGATGATTCTGATTATGGTCATACGGATGCTACTCATATTGATATTATTATTTTCTTTGCTAAAAAAAATGGAAGCATTTATCACCTCATTGATTATGAGAGTGTTAAAAAAAATCTCATTGATATTTACGTTTATATGAAAAACGAATGTTTGCACTAGTACCAAAAGATATGTGTCTTATTGATAGTGCAACAACTTATACAATTCTCAAGAGTAATAAAATTTTCTCTTGTTTGATAATGCGAGACATCAATGTTAGTATTATTTATAGTACTACAAATATATTTGAAGGCTCTAGAAGAGCTATTATACTTCTACTAAGAAGTTGAATAGAAACTTATTAAGTTTCAAGGATATTTGTCTGAATGGATATTATATTGAGACAAACAATGAAAAAGATGTGAAATATCTTTATATCTATACGATTGAGTTAAAAAAAATGTATATTTGAGAAATTATCAACATTCTCTTATGGTTTATACTATACGTATATTAGTACAATTGAAATGCACGTCATGGTAAACCAGAAGTTTACGAATCAAAATGAATGTCTTGTTTGACATGATCAGTTGGATGATTTGTACTATGCATATATTAATACAATTAAAAGGCATGTCATGATAAACCAGAAGTTTACGAATCAAAATGAATTCTTTGTTTGGTATGATTAGTTAGGTCATCCTAGATCTATTATGATGCAAAAAAAGGGTTCAAAAACTCATGTCGACACCTACTTAGGAGTCAAGAAACTTCTTCAGACCAATAAGTTCTCATGTACTATACATTCACAAAAGTTGATAATTAGACCATCACCAAAAAAATTAAAAATGAGTCAATCTCATTTTCAAAATGAATACAGGGTGATATTTGTGGTCCAATACACCCACCATGTGGAACATTTATATATTTCATGGTCTTAATTGATGCATAAACTAGATGGTCACATATTTGTTTATTATCAATTCGCAATCAAGTAATTGCAAAGTTATTTGTACAGTTAAGAGCTCACTTCCCAAATTATCCGATTTAGAAAATCTATTTTGATAATACTGATGAAATTACATTTCATGCTTTTCATGAGTATCGTATATCAATTGGAATTGATGTTAAGCATTCAGTAGCACATGTTGATAATCAAAATAAACTTGCGAAATCATTAGTAAAATGTCTAAAATTGATTGCAAGACCATTACTTGTGAGAGCTAATCTTCCAATGGCTACTTGGAAATATGCAATTTCGCATGTTGCATTATTGATTCGCATCAAGCCAATAAGTTATCACAAATACTCTATTATGCAGTTGGTTTTTGCATGTTGACTGTTTGACCAGTTTTGACTCTTTGACTGTACATTGAGAAGCTATCATGTGTCAGTGTGCTCTCTCTCTCCCAAATCAGATTTCTCTTTCATCTGTTAGGGTTTTGCTGCGTTTCAAGGTGGAGGCTTAGAGGCTTCACGGTGGTTATTGCCATTGAAGGTGCGTTGAAAACCACTGCAGGTATGCGTCTCATGAACGTGGTTTGCTCATGGTGGCCAATAGTGCAGGTAAGCTCATAATGGCTTTGCACACGTGGATGAAGATGATGCGAGGTTGGCTGCTGTTTCGAGGTGCAAGTGTGGGTTCTATGTTGATTGAAGGGCAAAGATATTTACGTTAATGGCAGCGTTGGTTCACGATGGAGACTGGTGCAGGTCTGTTCCAGCGTTTTTGCTAGCAGAGATGAAACTGCCTGTTGTGCGCGGATCTGTTGTGATTCGTTGATGGTGCTTCTGCGCAGTGGAGGTTTGTGATTAAACCAGGCAAAGAGGCTGACAACGTGGAGGATGCAGGTCGATGGTGGCGTAGTTACTATTGGCGTCAAGCACGGTGGCTATCGCGGTGCGAAGATAGTGGTGTTGCAGTAGATGACTTTGCTCGTGGTCTGCATCTAAATGGAGGTTCAGTTGTTGCATCGTGGAGGATGGTGCGACGTGGACAGTGATCGTCTTCTCCAACGACGGTGAGGTGCAATGGCTGCCTATGGTGGTCCAGCGACAGGCTTGATGAAGGCTTCAATGGTGGCTGCCGTCGAGATCCATGGTGGCTGTCATGATGGAATGCGAGGCTAGGGTTTCTACTTGATGATGTGGCACCATTTGATTGGCTGAATTTTGAGTTGCTGGATCATGACACGTGTCATTCTCTGATTGGTCAGTTTAATAAGTGGAGGATTGCCACATGGCATAATCTGAGTCCTCTTAGTTTATGAGTGGAAAGAGGGGTGTAAATAGACAAAGTCAGGGGTGTAGAAGTAGATTTTTTGTAGCCCATTTGAAAATAGTAGTGTGTAAAATAAAAATTGGGGGTGTAGAAGTGATTTTTCCAGAATTTGTTAATTTCAGTCTTATTTAAAGGTTGTTTGTAACTTCAATCAATTTATTTTTCCACCTTAAATGAGCTTATTCTTAACTTCAGCTGCATCCACAAACGTTAAAATATCAAAAAATAATTTATGCAGCTAAAAATAACTTTTTAAGACATTTTTATCACACAAGTTCAAATAGCCTAATTATCAGAATTGTTAATTAAATCACTCTTTAAGCAAACAAATTCAATTAAATACCCAGAATTAAATATTAAATAAGGGTAAAAATACGTACTCATCAATTCTCATGTAAGAATTTTTGAGTGTGGTGTATATGTTTCAATTTCCCCATCAAAAAGGACTATGATGGGTCTTTATAGATGATTGAGAATATATGTTGGATATGATTCTCCCTCAATAATGAAATATCTTGAACTACCATTAGGAAACTTATTTATTGTTCAACTTTTCGACTGTCCTTTGATGAATAAGTTTTTCCAATATTAGGGGGAGAAAGAAAACAATTGGAAAAAGATATTGGTTTGAATGAATTATCATTATCTCGACTTGATCCTCGTACAACAGAATGTAAACTAGAAGTTCAAAGGATAATTCATTTTCAAAATTAGTCAATCAGTTACCTTATGTTTTACTAACAGAAAAAGGGTGACTAATATCAACTGCTAATGCTCCGAAGATAATTGATATTAATTCATAACACGCCTGAAGCGTGGTAGGCCTATTAGCTCCAATGACACGCTTGAAGTATGGTAGGTTCATTGGGTCCAAAGATAAAAACTCTTGAATGAGAAAGGGAGCTAAAATGCAAGATAACCTAAACAAAAAGGTGGAACTCCCAAAAGATTCATTTGACATAATTAATGATTTGGTTCCAAAAGAACCTCAATTACCTAAATCTGTTCAAAATGATGAGATCTCAATAAATTATGTCATGAATCATATAACATGGAACCAAAATGAAGTCAACATTGACGAAACTTTTACATATAATATAACGATGAATGTTATGAATTACAATGAGGATCATTAACTAATAATCATTGAAGATTGTCAACAAAGAAAAGATTGGCCAAAATGAAAATATGCAAAGAAGCATAATTACATTTGCTTGCTAAACGAAAGGTTTTTGGACGTATAGTTCGCACACCTGAAGGTGTGAAACCCATTGGGTACATATGGATTTTTGCACAAAAATCAAATTAAGAATGATGAAATTATTAGATATAAAGCACAATTGGCTGCTCAAGCTTTTTCACAAACCTGATATTGATTTGTGAAAAGACATTCTCTGGTATTGGATGCAACAACATTTCAATATTTGATTATCCTAGTTTCACAACAAGGTTTGCATTTACATCTAATGAATAATGTTACAGCTTATTTGTACGATTCTCTTAAGAATCATTTTTATATGAAAAATCCCTAAAGCATTTTATTTGCCCAACAAGCCCTTTTATTGATTAAAGTAATTAGATGTGTGTGACATAACTGTCTTATTGAGTACTTATTAAAAGAAGGATATAGAAATGATCCTATGTGTTCTTGTATCTATATGAAAAGATCCAAAAATGAATTTGCCATAATTATTGTTTATGTAAATGACATAAACATCGTTGGAACTCCTAATGAGCTCACAAAGGCAATTGATTGCTTAAAGAAATAATTTGAGATGAAAGATCTTGAAAAGAAAAAAAAATTTGTTTGAGATTACAAATTGAGTATTTAAACAAAGATATTTTTTTATACATCAAGATGCTTATATAATTAAGGTGCGTAAAATGTTCTAAATGGACAAGTCACATCCATTGTGCACTCTAATAGTTGTGAGGTTGTTAGATGTTGATAAATCCTCTTCTTAGACCTCAAGAAAATGATGACGATCTTCTTGGTCCAGAAGCACCATATCTTAATGTCATAGAAACAGTAATGTATCTTGCTAATTATACTCTACCTGATATTGCATTTGCTATAAATTTGTTAAGCAAGATATAATTCTTCAACTATAAGAAGAAAATGGTTTGGAGTAAAACAAATACTTCATTACTTTAAGGGTACTACGAATATGAGTTTATTCCAACCAAATGATTCAAATTCAGACCAATGGGTTATGTATATGCATGTTATTTTACATATTCTCACAATGTCACAATGGTTGATCATAAACAAGATGTTTGTTCACATGTGGTAGCACAATGATTTCATGAAGGTATATGAAACAAAACGTAGTAGCAACATCGTCTAATTATACATAATTACGAGGAAAGTTGTGAATATGTTTGGTTAAGGTCTATAATTCAACATGTGCAAGAAACTTGTGACTATCCCCGACAAAGATGGAATTAACAACCATATATGAAGATAATAGTGTATTGTTCAATTAAAAGGATGATATAGATATCCAAAAAATTCATTCATGTCAAAATATGGCAGGTCTATTTATGAAGTTTTTGCCAAGAAGAACTTTTGAGCAAATGATTCACAAGTTCGGACTCCGTCACCTTAATGATGTAAGTTTACATGAGGGGAAGAAATAAAATATGTGATGAACAATATTGTATTAAAGAATACAGAATGTTGTACTTTTTTTCCTTCACAAGGTTTTTTTATCCCAAAGGGTTTTTCCTAGTAAGGTTTTAACGAGGAATATTCTCTTATCAATGGACCTTCAAGGGGGAGTGCTATGAATTAATGATTGTCCATTGATTTGATACATTTACTCATATGATTGATACTCATATGATTCATTACTCTTTATGTAAATATTTGTATTAACTAAGTTGATTTGTTTCCTTTATGGATTACATATTGTATCTATAAATACGACTCTTCCTATCAATAATAATACACATATGAGTTGCTTCATATTCTCTCATTCTCTATTCTCACTGTTTATTCTTCCTTCTATTCTTTTTTCTTCTCTCCTTTATTATTAGCTTTATTTTATAACAATACTAATAATAATTAATAAAGTACAAGTAATGGTGGGTTAAGAATACCCTAAGAGAAATTCTTGACAAGTTATAAACAAGAATAATGGTAGCTCAAGTGGTTGAGTGTATGGAGTGATGTGGAAAGGACTTGGGTTCGAGTCTTGTGTGTGCGCCTTAGTCTATTATTTTTATTGTGTTTTGTCTTACAAATATATTGTGAATGTGAAAGTATAATTTAAAATGTTATGTATGAGTGAATTAACATGAATTATATGATAGCTTGATGGTTATGTATATACTTGGTAGATGGTAGAATGTGGGTTTGAGCCTTGGTTAACAAGAGTGGTTCTTTTTCATGTTTTAATATTTTTGCTAAAGGAACAAAAAGAATCCATTAGGATTTTCTTTGGGAGCAAGGAAACAAGGTAATGGGAGTTGTCCATGCTTGTTTTAATTTCGTTTATATTATTCTGAATGTTTCCATGGCCTGAATGTTTGAATCTTCCTTCAATTTGCGTGAATTTTCGTAAGTTCTGGGTTTCTATCCAGAAACCGCCTGGTGGCTAAGAAGGCCCGCCAGGCGACACAACTATATTTCCTGATGATTTTCTGGGTTTTGTGATGAACCGCCTAGCGGCAATGACGAACCATCAGGCGACACGCACTAGAATCGCATAGTTCGATATGTTTTTTTATGTTTGCATGATGCATTTGGCATTCTGCAATTATATGATCTTGATAATATGTTTGTTGGAATAATTGGGTGATAGTATATGCTTTTGGTGGTAATTTGATAAATTGGGGCTTGTGTGCAAATAAGGGAGTAATATGGGTTAGGTTTGATTGTGAATTATAATGTGTAGAAGTTGGAAATTGATTGTTGAAAGATTGGGTTGGATGAACCGAAATTTGAATGCATGTTCGATGTGTGATTATTGTGGTTTAAGTGCATCTGGAATGTTGATTGCAAATTGGGTTTTGGGGTTTTTTATTAGGTGCAAGGAAATCTGGAATATCCAGAACCCTATTGCACCGCCTGGCGGTATTTGTGAGCAGCCAGGCGATAATGAGTGGCTAGTGGTTGATTTGGATAGCTTAGTGGGAAATGATATTAGGGGGTCAATGAAGATGTTTCCGACTCGCGAATTTGCATGATTGTATGATGTGGAATTGTTTAATTAAAAGGTGTTGATACATCAATTAGAGTTATGGATTCCTTATGGCATTTGTATTGGGTTGATATAGAAAGGAAACGAGCAGCATGAGTACTGTTAGCATTGATAAACTGGTTGCATGTCATAAAAGGATAAAAATGGTAAGTTGAGGGGTGTTTCAAGTACATGTATGTTTTACTAAAGTTAGTTAAATAATTAACATGATGTACTTAGGCATCTATTGGTTGTAATGGGGTTGAAAAGAGACTTAAAATTGGTTTATGGTACTTGTTGGTGAAGATATGCTTATGTTCTGTGTTATTGGTATGTTTGGACTTATTATTGAAATGCTAGTTTTTTTGGGTCACATGTTACTACTCTAAAGGATGATTTATCTCCAAGTTTAAATGCATGGATGCTTGCTACAATTGATGCCTAGGAAACTGTTATGATGAATTCTGTCACTTGAGAACTATGGTTACCTGAAATTGGTGTTCTGGATATATGATTGTAATGATAGGATATGCTTGAAAACCTGTTGTTGTGCCTCAACCAGTAAAAACCAATTTTTTGGTGTGGCGCCTAGCGGCAGGGATGCGTCACTAGGCGATAAGCCACAAACAGAGGGATCCCTAGTGCGTAGCGCCTGGCAGCAGGGGAACACTGCTAGGTGGTCTATAGCATGTTTTCGCCTGGCAGGGCTTAGGCAGCGGCAAGCGATAGTGCAGGGGTAGGGGTCCGTTGCAGATGAATTTGCATGGACAATATTGAAGGCTTGGTCAAGGATATGCTAGATTAGTTACGAGCGGGGAGGTTCATAACGAAGATGTGAGATGCGTGATGGATGCGGGCGGGGAGGTCTGTATCTGTTGTACTCTTGTGTGGGGATACAAGCGGGGAGGTTTGTATGTTCCATGCTCACATTTGAGGCTGCTATGAGCGAGGAGGTTCATAGTAGGTGTTTATGCATGTTGGACTACAAGCGGGCAGGGTCGTAGAGTTGGACTACGTGTGGGGAGGTTCGTAGAGTTGGACCACGAACGGGTAGGTTTGTGGGAGCATGATAATCTCTAAAGATCAAGGTTGTGAAGGATCTTTCTCATATAGGTTATGAGATTGTGGTGGAAAATTTATAAAGAAGAAAATAAAGTAAAATTGGCTAAGATAGATTGGGTGAGGGTTAATTCTTATTATTCATTGATGGTATTATTTTTCTTTCTCAGCTCACCCTTTTTGTTTGTGTTTGGCGATGATCATGTGACTTGTCACGTGGGAGCATATGTGGATACAAGTGAACACACTGATCATAGAGACAAAGTGGGGCAGTCTCTAGAGGAATTTTTATTTATGTTTTATGTTCAAACATTCTATAATAAATTTCTATGATGTTTTCCCTACTATGCACTTGTAATAAGGATGGAGCAGCGTAATTGAACTACAATGATATAAGTTTTAAAATTTTCCCGCGTTTGGGAACATTATCTATTATTTTAATTCCAAGAAATTATATGATATGTGCTTTAATTGGAGTTACACATATTACTAATTGAAGTTTCAATCAATATGAATACCTAAAGGCTTCAACCTAATTTTTCTTTTTTGTAGTTTGAAAGACACAATTGTAAAGATCAAGTCTTATGCTTGAAATTACATCATATTTATCCATAGCAAAGTTTCATATCATTTAGAAATAGTTTGAGTATCATCTAAAAAATTTCAATTTACATATGACAATTTTGATTACAACCTCTACATAAGTTATACATGTCAAAATTAATATGCTCAAATGGTCACCTTAATTGTAGTTAATTTGCATATTTTTAATTTAGTCTTACCTATTTGCTTTTAACACCATGTTCTCATACCTAATTCATAGGTACAATTGAGTTATTTTACGGTTATATTTACTTTTAAAGTACATATGTTGTCTATACTTATAAAAAGAATTGCAATCTCATTATCATAGAAATAAATATTGTTGTCATTACTTTACTATATCAACAATTTTTATTTTTAAGTAAAGATTGACATATAAGATATATAAGATGATATTTGGTAGGGATGGCAATGCGGGCCAACTCAGCCCGTTTAGGCACGACCCGCATAAAGCCTGCACATCATGGGCTGACCCGCCCCGCCTCGCCCTGTTTAGGCCTCTGCATATCACTTGACCCATAGGCCCGTAAGCTGGTCGCTTTTTTTTTTTTAATTTTTTTTAATTCTTATGATTAAAATTTCAATGTTTAAAAATTAGGAAACTTTAATAAGTTCACAAAATAAAATAAAGACTCTGGGGAGTTGGATGATAAATTGATAATTAAACATTTTAATCATATTCATATTCATACTATAACATACACAATGTGTTCTTTAAATTTTAGCATATTAAAAAATATATAATACTTGTCTTTTCCAGTTATACAAGAATTTGAAACGTTAATGCAAGAATGCATAAAAAAATAACTATATACACAAATGCAAGTTTTTTCTTTTTTTTCTTATGCGGGTTTGCGGGCAGGTCCGTGCGGACCGCGAGTCAACCCGCACGGGCTGCAGTCTTATACGAGCTGGGCTACTACGAGCCTGTAGATTCACTACCCTAATCCACCCTGTGTTTTTTTCGCGGATCTGCGAACCGGCCTGACAGGCCAGGTCCATATTGCCATCCTAATTTTTGTTGAGAAGGTACAAGTTAAGTTTTTTTTTTTTAAGTTTAATTAAAACTTTTATACTAATCATTGTCTCATCTAACTGTTAAATATTAATTTTATTAATACTCATTATATGTTTCTTGGTCGTTTGCTTTACTTAATATATTTTAAATCATTAGTGACATCTCTTCTGTTCATCCATATCCTAGTTATTTATAATACCAAAAAATTTTATTTCCAAATAGATGATGATTTTGTTTTTTTAAAGACTTAAATTCAACTTTTGATTTTATTTTATTAATATTTGTTATACATTTTCTTGTTTTTGGATGTTTGGTTATATTTAATATATTTTTCAAATATACTTTAGATTTTAGATAGTTAATGACTTTTTTTTTCAAGAATTACCTGACTATTAATTATATTAATAACTTTTATTTTCAGATACATCAGGATTGGCATACTGTGATAAGTTCCAAGTTAAAACTTCTATTAATATATTAATCATTGTCTATCTAATTGTTAAAGTTTTATTAATACTTAATTGATTATAAATTTATTTTTAAGAAAAAAAATTTGCTTTTAAGAAATATTTTTAAAATATATAATCAATTGTAATAATATTGATTATTTTTTTCATTATGTACATATTATTATTTAGAAACTGCAATTTATAATTTTATATATCATTAATAATTTGTTAAAAGTTGCCACTATAATTCTAGAGAAATTTTTATAACAAAACTGATTTTTTGTTGAAGTTAAAGTAAGATATTTTACACGATTTTTTCTGTAAGGCCCAGTTTTTCTGTTGCCTTAATTTCAAGGGCTGCCCCAATCTAATGGGCCTGAGGGTTGGTCCAAAACGAAATCAGACCTAATGTGCCCTAACCCTAACGTTTTGCTCACTTTCATAAAAATAGATCTCTCACCCTTGAGCTGCTGTCGTCTTCTGCTAGGGTTTACTCCCAACCCAGAACCAGTGAGCTCTGTTGCGTCTTCTAGCCTCGTGTAAGTGTTCTACACCTCATATCTAGTTTTTCCGCTCATATGTTTGTACTTCTAGTTGGGGCTTTTTCGTAGACTTACATTAATACTCTCGTGTCTGTTCTTTTCCAGCTTGGTAAATCTGTCCCTAGAGCTTTCGCGTTTCGCTGTTGGAGACACACCCTTCACTTAGTCCTTTCTATGTACGGGGAAGTTAGGGCTTGTTGTTTTATTGCGTTTTCTTATATGCTTGGTCTTGTCTCGTGAGTTGAATGTTGGGTTGCCATTACAAACTGTTTGGGAGCTGTGAAAAACATGTTTTGGGTCAGATTGGATGTATGTGCCTGCGCGAACAATGGCGGGTCCTGGTTTTTTCACCCAAGCGAGTGTGTCTCGCCTAGGCGAGATCAGCAGCAACTCGCCCAGGCTGCTTGCGCGAGCTATCGCTCAGGCGGCGAGCTCCTGTTTTGAGCGAGAGCCCATCTCGCTCAGGCGAGGAGGTCTCGCTTAAGTGAGAGGGCACAATAGTGCCACTGTTTTTGATTCGAGCCCTCCCCTAGGCGAAGGGTGCTTGCCTGAGCGAGAGAGACCTCTCGCTTGAGCGAGGCTCTTTGGCCTAAGCGAAGGGCTGAGCAAGGGGTATGTTTGTTGAATTTTTTCTTTGTTCTTGGATGTTGAATACATGTATAGACTGATTATGCCTTTTTAAGTATCAATTGAGTGACTTTGTATGAATAAGATGGATGATGAATGGTGATTCATGAGTTTTAACATGATATGAGCATGTTGTTTGAATGGGATGATTCATGGAATTAAAATGATGAGTTTGGTATGAATTTGACATGTGACATGAGTGAAGGTTGATTAATGAATATGGCATGGTGTCAGTATGAAATACACTTGTTCATTCGTGGTTTGGGAAGAATGAATGGAATGGATTCAACATGGAAATACAAATGGGGATGGATTGTACAGGTTGGCATGAAATATATACATATGCACGTTAAATATTACTTGTTTGATTATGATTGGTCCTTGGTCAGTGCGTAATTTCTTGAAATCTCTAAGTAGGGTTTCAGGGTCGCGCTTCAGTGGTCGGGACGTAATTCCGTGGCCCCTGTTAGTGGGTGTCCATGGTGGTGCCCCCTCTATATGGTCTGGTAAGGATTCAAGGTAAGGTTGCATCCTAACACTCTAAGGAGTCAGTTAGTCTCACCTAAAGCGGACTTACTCCTATGGTGAGAGTAGCAGGAGGCCTGGAAGTCATTAAGGACTAACTTTGTGTGTGAGGGAATTGATTCATTGTAACACTTGTAACACATAGCTCGGGGGTGAGCAGCTCGGGGGTGAGCAGAGGTATCCACCACAAGTGCAAGCATCCGCTGAATCCGACTAGATTATATGTATCTGGATGAGTCGAGTCGAGTCAGAGTCTAGTGTATTGCTTGAGAAAGTCATAACATACTTGGATGGTATATGAAATGCTTGGATTGTGTAATGCGTGTGAACATTTGACGAACTATTTTACTCTAGCTTACCCTGTTGCTTGTTTGATTGTCTTGTATGTGGTTCTTCTCTTTTGCGATGATCATCATTCTATTGATGTGAGCAGAGGCGAGAGGTTCTCGCGGTCAACAGGGGAATGGTGACTCCGCTGCATAGCCCGCCTAGGCTGGATCCTGTTTGGTGGACTTTCTTTTAGGGCCACGACCCATGTAGTATCTATTCTTTAAATTCCCTATTGGATTATTGTAGAATAATTGTATCTGGTTTAGTTTGACTCTGTTACGTTTTTTTTTTTTACTGTTTGGAGTTACTTTTGAACTCCGAGACTGCGCTACGATATTATTTTAGTGTGACGCTTCCTTTAATTACATTATTAATTAAATGGGTTGTTACATTTTCAATAGTAAC